>Ga0193965_1000571_pt1 | contig 11429 bp, 9 predicted proteins | sample FB_8_MG_FD_140330 | JGI IMG/M metagenome (GOLD analysis project Ga0193965, IMG submission 140330) | Microbial mat bacterial communities from the Broadkill River, Lewes, Delaware, United States - FB_8_MG | ecosystem: Environmental > Aquatic > Freshwater > River > Microbial mats | place: USA... | reverse complement strand
CAGCATCACAAACCAAAGATAAAAGCGTCCTTGACTCTCAACGAGTTAAACATCTCCTAGCGACACTGAAAGAGGATTTTGACTATGTTATCTTGGACGCACCAGCAGGTATTGAGAGTGGTTTTGAACATACTATAGAGTTCGCTGATGCTGCGATAATCGTAGTCAACCCTGAAGTCTCTTCTATCCGTGATGCTGATAGAGCTATAGGTATCCTTGACTCTAAGTCTCATAAAGTCAAAGAGGGGCAAGAGGTGACAAAATATCTCATCATCAATCGTATCGTAGCAGATATGGTACAGAGTGGAGAGATGCTCAATAGCTCAGATATATTAGATATACTCAATATCAATCTACTAGGAAAAGTTCCTGAAGACAAAGGTGTCATAGATGCATCAAATCAAGGAAAACCTATTATATTGGATGAGAAGTCACAAGCAGGACAAGCTTATAAGAGAATAGCAGGTCGTATTTGTGGTCATAAAGTTCCTATGGCAGATATAGAAGCTGCACAAAAAGGACTGATGAAAAAATTTGCAGGGATGTTCAAATAATGTTTCCTTTTTTCAATAAAAAGAAATCCGCTTCCATCGCCAAAGATAGGTTAACTATAGCTATTATGTCTGATAGAAACAATGAGACTTATCCTTTTATGGATGATCTCAAAGCTGAGATTATAGAAGTTGTCAAAAAATATATCGGTGTAAAAACTATAGATATTAAAAAAGAGACAGAAGGAGAGTTCGAAGCTCTCTCTATAGATGTTCAGTTAGATAAGTAGCTCTAACCCCTACACAGTGCCATCTACTTGAAGTATGTGGCATTCTACTTTTTTCATTAGTTTAAATGAGTCAAACTACTCAAGCAGCTCTATCAACCCAACTAAAGCACCTGTAAAACCAGCATTGTAGTCTGTTGCCACTTCGTTGGCTATATGGTCTCTTCTATCATCTGCATAATCCATATCATTGGTACTTTTTGGTCCACCTACTAAGGCACCTTCTAAGAGAAACTCATTATTACTTGGTGCATTTATATCATTGGATGGTGAGTTGTGGGCTGCTCTGTGGTGAGGGTTGATAGGTGAGTTGTTACCATATCCTACGACATAAGAGCTATTGCGAGGATTCACCCCCAAGATATAGTCTATCTGACCTTTAGCAAATGATATAAGCTCACTCCTCTTCTCCCCTATCGGAAGCTCTTCTGCATAGAGTAGTGCCATAAAAGCTGTCGTAGAGCTATATCGTAGAGAACCCCACTCAGAGAGGAAAGCCAAACCTCCTGAACTATAACTGATATTATGCAACCAGTAGTTAAAGTGATTTTCTATACTCTCTTGATAACTCGACTCTCCTGTAATAGTAGCCAAGAGTAGTAGTGTACCATTGGAGACATTATCCCAATTTTGTGACCAATAGATAGAGTCTCCTGATTTTGCTACATAAGTTTTTGCATCGTTCAGATATTTTGACTCATTTGTAGCGATATAGAGCCATATAGCAGCCCAAGATAACTCATCATTGTATCCACTATAAGACCTATAGAAACTATTGGCTGCGGTATAACCATTATTCCCTTCATAAATCGTAGCGAAGTTATATAGTTTTTTGGCTCTATCTAAAAGTTGATCTGAATAACTGCTATCATAGTCACGCAGTGCTATTGACCCAGATGCCATAGCAGCTGCCATACCTCCTGCTACTTCACTACATCGATGAAGACTATCACAACTAAATGTAGGTCGTGACATACTCATAGCCTCTGGAGGTCCCCAAAAGCTATGGTCTAAATCACCATCAGCTACCTGATAGTAGACTATATCATCACTAGGGTCTGACTCATCTACACCACTATTATATGCAGCCAAGAGATAATCCAAGGCATATTTGACCTGCTCTTGAGCATAGACTCTCTCTCCAACACGGCTATAAGCACTCTCAAAAGCTACTAAGCCCCAATTGAGCATAGCAACACTATAACTCATAGGTAAGTTAAACTTGACATGGTCACCAGCATCGAACCATCCACCAGAGAGGTCTCGTCCTACATCATCACCATCATCCTCTCCACCTGCTTTTCTCCAAGTAACAGTAGGGAAAGGTCCTGAAGCTCTCTGTGCTTCATAAAACTTCAAAGCCAAAGGCAATACTGTAGCATAAGGAGAACTCTCTTGCTCACTCTGATATGCTATGACTTGTAAAACAAACTCTTGCGTCGTCACTTCAATACCACTCTCTATAGTAGCTGTCAAGATCACTGAGACATTATCCTCTCCATAAGCGGGTCTTTTTACTTGACCGCTATTTGATATATTTGATTCATTGGTAGAAACCCACGATATTAGGGAGCCATTTTGCCCTCTCATTGGTAGATATAGGTTAGATTGTATCCTATCAGCTCTTGTATTAGCAAGTCGTATAGTATCAAAACTAAGCGTAGCATTGTCATCTACCACGATCTCTCTATCACTCTTCTCTAAAGCGACAACTATCAGATTAAAGCTCTTTTGACTCTCTTCACTTCCTTGGCTTAGAGTAGCTGTCAATCGGACTGATTTATCTGCTCCCCCCTGCTCTGCTCTTGTCACTTCACCTACTGTAGATATCGTACTGTTGTCATCTGATTCCCAAACTATCAGTGAGCCTTCTAAAGCTGTACTTGGAAGCGTTAGTGCGGTTCTTATCTCAGTTTGGAGCGTATTATCAAGTCGTATCGTATCAAATGTCAGTGCATCTACATCACTCTGTAGGGCTATCTGCTCAGGTGTAGAGGTGAGATAGTTGGCACAGTAGCCAAACTCTACTTGAGTATTAGCATCTACATACTCATTCCAATCTACACTATAAGCATTCACTTTTATTTTGTTAGCACTTTGTGTATAACTAGCATTCCAAATATTATAGACCTCTCCCACTACATCGAACTCAACTTCCCAACGAATAGTTTCATTTGTAGGGTTAAATATATAAACATTATGACAATACCCTTCATTCCACTGTGAGTTGAGTGTTTCAGATATGATGAGACCTGATGAGACTTCTCCTACTGCTGAACTAGGAGGAGTCAGATCTGCTACTTTGTTGGCACAATACCCTATAGTAACACTCTCTTTGGATGCGACTATACTATTCCAAACTACGCCTGATGCTTCTACTCTATATGTAGAGCTATCATGACTATAGTTAGCATTCCACAAATCATAAACATCACCCCCAGCCTCAAAATCAATACTCCAAGTAATTGCAACATCAGAAGGGTTATAGATATTTACATTAGAACAAAAGCCACTATCCCAATCAGAAAATCGTCTAAGTGTTACGAGTAGATTTGTCTCACCCTGCACAGCTTCTTTCTCCTCTATCTGCTGTGTGTTTGGTAGGGGAGTTATGTTTTCCACTCTACTCGTACTTTTACATTCAGTAAGACTACCTTGTATAGGGCGTAAGCTGTTTGATTGGCAACTACTCATAGCTATATGCTGGAGAGTCTCTATACCTCTGACTGCTTCTTCTGTACCTTGAACGATGCGTTCGTTGGATGCTTGTAGTGTTGTGTGGATAAAAAGCAATAATAATATTAAAGTTTTTTTTGAGATTAACACGCACCACTCCCCTGAATATTGGCACAGTTTTCACTATCTAGATACCACTGTACTGCTGGTAGATTGCCTAAACATCCACTCCCACCTTGACTTGTCCTCTCACCACTACAATCGTAATCAACAAAAGGATTAAATGCTGTACTCTCTACAACTACACACTCATATTCACTTCCTTGTGCTAATACATACCCTGATGGACAACCTGTAAATGCATAGAAATTTGCTACATCTATTCTACTCTCTTGTATAGTACGAGCACTATCTGCTTCACCTACACTACCTGCTGGTATACCTATAGCTCTCCCTTCATGCGATAAATTTGGATTTGAGAAGTATCCTATCACAGGATAGTCATAACTCATAATAGTTGCAAAATCTTGGCTAGTTCCTGAACCATCATAATCATGTCCATTACTATACGAATACAATCCTCCTCCACCATCATGATCCCAATCATGATCACATCCTAGGTTATGACCTAATTCGTGAGCAAGTGTCATATTGTCACACTCATAATAATACATACCCTCATCAATCTCACCATACTCTACTACAGAATAACCATAAGGCTTGAATGATGCTTTATCATTTACATAATCACTAAACATCATCCATGCGATGCCACAGCTACTCTTTGAACGGTATTGACGCATCAGTGAGACTAGATCAGCTCTTTTTTCATCTCGCAGTGTCTGAACAGTACTATCATCAGTCAATGCATCAAGGGCAACACCTATCTCTACAGACTCTTTCCATAAATTTGATGTGTTTAACTGTGTATGTACCAAGCGGTAAGTTGCATCTATCTCTGAATTAACAAATATTTCATTTGCTTGATCTACACTATTTTGTATAACAAGCAAAGTATTAGCCCCATTAGTATCACTAAAGTCTTGCGTATATAGTACCATCAAATCTATGATAACAACTCCCGCAGATGATACTTGTGCTTCTTGGAAAGCTTTGGGTGGTTTATTGGGATCTAGATTAACGGGTGGACTAGGTGGTAATCTTGTATCATTTTCAAATTTGTTAATATCACTTTTTTTATCTTGACTTATTTTGAGTAATCCGTCTAAATCTACAGAGAGACTATATCTAATATCATTGATTACTACTACCCCAACCATACTTTTAGAACTTATAGTAAGTATAGCCCTACTCTTATCATCTTTACTACTACCTACTATTGTATAGTTTCCATAGAGCTTTTTACTCATCTTTTTGACTTTGAAAATATATTTGATATTATTAATATCTAGGATAAATGAGCTTTTTTTTACTCCTATTGAGTGCATACTATTTATATCAATTTTACTATTATCTTTTAAAGTTATGATAGTCTCAGCATAGAGTGAAAGAGGGGTGTAAATGAAAAAAGAGAGGATAAGTAATAATTTATGATGTAACGATGACAAGAGAAATCCTTATTTCTGAGAATAGCCCACAGAAATCTGTGGGTTATAAAAAACAAGAATTATCTATTTCACAATAACTCTTGCATTGGTAGCTTGAATAGGTCTGTTATTTGGATGATGCATTGTACTAAGGAACTCTTTAACTTGTGCTTTAGAGATAGTTACTGGAGTTTTGAGTACGAGCCATCTCACACCTTCTGTACAAGGAGGAGTAGTCAAAGAACCACTAAAACGATAATAATCTTTATTTTCAGGTAAAAGTGCTGTTGCAATATTCGCCAATTTTAACTCATTTTTTTGATTTGCCTCTTTTGGCATCTTCTCCCATATTTTGGCAAGCTCAGCATTTGCTTCACCCTCTTGGAACATCAAAGCAAGTACAGCGATGTTGCCATCTGCATCTAAATGTACAAAGTGAGCTTCTAAAGGAAATGATTTTCCATCTATATTATTTTCACTTGGTGTATGAAAGTGAAACTGTTTTAACTCAAAAGAGATACCATCTACACTCAAAGTATCACCAGCCTCTATATTGACTTGTACTGTATGTCCGTTATTTACAACTTCTGTAGAAGCATGTGTATAAGCAGGTGCTATAGCATCAAGATCAGCATCCAATGAAGTCACAACATTGATAGGTGATTGACTTTTTCCTAGACCACACATTTTGTTATCAGGTGATAGCTCTGCCCATTTTTCAGGTGAACCATGTCCAGTATAACCCCAGTGTGCTTTATGCTCAGCTTTTGCTGAAGCATCATGCGAAGCCTCTTTAGCTACAGAAGTTGTAGCCAAAAGTGCTACACAGAGTGTAACACTCATAAATACAGAGATGATTTTCATAATATTCCTTTAAATTAAATGTGATTAAGTATAATCGCTTTAACTTTGATTTATACTATTTTTACACCTCAAACACTCTCTCAGCATCAAGAACAGTAAATCCAACTTTAGAAGATTAAAAATACTGTTTTCTTATATCAATTGAACTAATTGACTTTGTAGTTATAGAGGTTAATTATATGATTTTCAAGAGAAATTTTGTTTTTGGGAGATTCCTAATGGTTCTATACGACGATTGAGAGAATTCAAATAGGAGCAAAAGAACAAGTGAGATTGGTAGTTTTTTTTGGAAGGTTCCTGCGGTATGGAAGGTGGTATAAACAAACTCTCTATAAATTTTTTCAGAGAGTTTGCAAGAAGGTATCTAAATGAGAGATTAACTAATAACCTCATCAGTTGCTTGGTCAACCATACTATCTATGTCTATCTCCACTTCAGGTGTAGGGAGAGGTGGAACTTTTCTATTCTTTTTTGGTGCTTGTACTACAACTTTTTTCTCAGGGACTACAGTAGCATTCACCTCTTTTACAATAACTTGTGGTTTAGGCTGTCTAGTACATCCTGAAAACAGTAATAGTGCTGATACAAACAAAATAATATATTTCATATTTACTCCAGATAATTTTTATTATAGTATCTCAAATTTACTTAACAACTAAAATAAATCTTTTATTACTGCATCTTCACACTCTTGATCATTACACTTTGGTACATAATAGACATTTGTCAAACATTTTGATTTTGTAATTAAAAAGTTCTCAACATCGCTATCATTTGTATAAAGGCTATTTTTATATAATCTAACACATTTTAATTTTGATAAATTCTCAATACTGCTAGGTATAGCACCACTGAGTTTATTTCTTTCAAGATATAAATCTTCTAATTTCAGAAGCTCCATAAGAGAATCTGGAATTTTTCCTGACAAAAGATTGACACCGAGCTTAAGACTTTTTAATGATGTGAGATTAGATAACTCTTTTGGGATTGCTCCTGATAAACGGTTATTATAGAGGTGGAGTGTTTTTAACTTAGTTAGGTTAGCAAACTCTTTAGGAATTGCTCCTTTTAGTCTATTTGAGTAGAGTCTTAAATCTGTGAGCTTAGTCAATTTTCCTAACTCTTTAGGTATAGTTGTATTGAGTTTGTTACCACCCAATGTAAGATATTTTAACTGAGTCAGTTGACCCAACTCTTTTGGGATTTTCCCACTCAATCTATTTTTACTCAAATTAAGTGTTGTTAGATGGGAGAGCTTACCCAACTCTTTTGGGATTGTACTATAAAAACAGTTTTTATATAGTCTCAAATCTGTAAGATTAGAGAGCTTCCCTAACTCTTTAGGAATTTTCCCTTTTAAGTTATTATCACCGAGTGTTAGGTATTGGAGATTTGAAAGATCACCTAATGATTTAGGAATTTTACCACTTAACTTATTTGTTCGTAAATTCAATGTTGTAAGCTGAGACAATTCAGATATTTCATCAGGAATTTCCCCTGAAAGAGCATTATCATAGAGACGCAAATCTGTAAGATTACTCAATTTAGCTAATGATGTTGGTATAGCTCCTTTGAGTTTGTTACTACCCAAAGAGAGATAAGTCAGATCTTCAAGCTCACCCAAATCATCAGGGATAACACCATTAAGATTATTAGAACTAAGCATAATCTTTGTAATACTACTCTTGTCACTACTACAAGTTATACCCTGCCATTTATTGATACAAGGATCACCCTCTCCCCAGTTACTCTGTTTTTTCCACTTTGTACCATTGCTACTCTCATAAAGTTTTACAAGAGCCTCTCTCTGTTGACTTGGAATATCCGCGAACATTAGAGAAGTGGAAGCGAAAGAGAATATCGCCATAAAACTTACAAATCTACTTTTATGAAAAATCATATTAATCCCCTTATATTTTATATAACTAAATTATATAAGGAAATTGTCACTTAAAAGTTATTAATGTCCATACTGATCGACAAAAGCTTCATAATCACCTTCAAAGTCTATAATCGTACCATCATCTTGAATCTTGATAATCCTGTTTGCAAAAGCATCAATAAGTTCACGGTCATGGCTCACACAGATAACTCCACCTTGATAGCTATGGAGTGCTTCACCCAGTGCTACAATAGCCTCTAAGTCCAAGTGGTTATTTGGCTCATCAAGCACAAGGAAATTGGCAGAGTCCATCATCATTTTCGAAAGCATTACTCTATGTTTCTCACCACCAGAACAAGCCTCTACTTTTTTCTCCTGCTCTTCACCAGAGAAGAGCATACGACCCAAGACTTTACGCAACTCATCTATATGCCATTTAGGGTCATGTCCTTGAAGCCAATCATAGAGTTTATTGTCACCTACAACCACATCTGTAGTATTTTGAGGGAAGTAACTCGTGGTAATAGTCTGTCCCCATTTGAATGTTCCAGAGTCTGCAGAGATATTCTCCATCAAGATCTCTAATAGTGTTGTTTTTCCCACACCATTACCACCTATAAGAGCTATCTTATCACTCTTTTCAACTTTGAAAGAGATATTTTCAAATACCTTTTCACCATCATAACTCTTCGCAAGATCAGTAATCTCCAAAACTTCATTTCCAATATCTCTATGAGGACGGAACATGATGGATGGATCTCTTCTACTAGAGAGTTTGATATCAGCTACATCTAGTTTATCTAGTTGTTTTTGTCTACTTGTTGCCTGTTTTGCTTTGGAGGCATTTGCTGAGAATCTAGCGATAAACTTCTCTAGTTCATCTTTCTCTTTGAGAGCTTTGTTACGATCTGTCTCAGCCTGTTTTGCTACTAAGTTTGCTGCGATATACCAATCATCATAATTACCTGTAAACTCTCTAATATCAGAGAAGTCAAGATCGAGGATATGTGTCACTACACCATTTAGGAAGTGTCTATCGTGAGATATGACTACGAGTACACCTTCGTGTCTCTTTAGCTCATTCTCTAGCCAACCGATAGTCTCTATATCAAGGTTGTTGGTAGGCTCATCGAGGAGGAGGATATCTGGCTTGAGGAAGAGAACCTGAGCAAGAAGAATCTTGAACTTATCCCCACCAGTGATAGAACTCATCAGCTCATCATGCTCACTTGCAGGAAAGCCAAGAGCTTCAAGTAGTTTCTCTATCTTGACATCACTCTCATAAGTAGGGTCTTCATCCGCACATATCATCTCTAGCTCTGCGAGACGATTGTTGACTGCATCATCTTCGAAGTCACCCTCCATATAGAGTTTCTCTTTCTCTTTTTGTGCGTCAAAGAGTTTCTTGTTTCCATACAAAACAGCATCTCTTAGAGTAAAATCCTCAAAGGCATACTGATTTTGACTAAGCATTCCGAGTCTAGCCCCAGGCTGAATCTGCACTTCACCATCTGACTGCTCTAATTCACCTGCTAGTATCTTCATTAGTGTTGATTTTCCAGCACCATTCGCACCTATTAGCCCATATCTCTTTCCTGCATCAAGCGTAATGTTGATTTTATCAAACAGTACTCTTTTCCCATATCTTTGTACCAAATTGACTGTACTTAGCATTGTATTTCCTTAAGAAGTGGTATCAGATTGATACCTGTAGAATAATTTTTTGCTATTTTATCGTAAGCAACTGAAACTATTTTAACTTACCTATCACTTTATACTTTTCCCAATATATATTGATAGCCTCTTCCAACTCCTCTTCGCTTATCATCAAAGGCTCCTTGAGCGCGAAGCTTTTCAAAAAGAGATCAGACATTACAGATATGTTTTTATTTGGGTATCGCATATAGTGTTTGAGTGCTATTTTGACATTTTTCTCACTACTATAAGTCTCTATATAGTTCATAAACATTCTTTGGAGTGTTGTAGGCAATCCCTCGTGACACTTTACACAGTTCCGTTCATAAGCATCTTCACTATATGACACTACACTCAACAAAACCAATACTATAGTTTTTTTTACCATCGTAATATCACCTTAGTTCCCTCTCTGATCTTAGACTCCACTCTTATCGTGATCTTATACTCATCAAGTATTTTTTTGACTATACTTAGCCCTACACCGAAACCACCCTCACTACTGTTAAACCGCATATATCTATCAAAAATAAAATCTATCTTCTCCTCCTCTATCCCAATACCACTATCTTCTACTATGAGAGAGTCTCTATCAAGAATGATATTGATAGTTCCACCTCTTATATTATATTTGATAGCATTGGAGATGAGATTGTCTATCACACGGATGATTTTTTTGCGATCTATCACAAACTCTACTCGCTTCAACTTTAGAGTGATATCTATCTGTTTTGATTTTGCTAAAGTATCGAAATACTCTACCCGCTCTTTGATGATAGTTTGTAAGTCTATCAATTCATCATGATTTTCTCTCTCAAACTCAAGTGTCAAAAAAGTCAGATCCTCATAGAGTGTTGAGACTGTCTTGGCAGCTATGTTTATTCGTTCGAGTTTTTTTCTATTTTTCTCTGTCATCACTGCTCTATCCATCATCTCTATATTGGCTAGTATCGTACTCAAAGGTGTATTGAGTTCATGCGTAGTATCTTTGATAAATCTATCAAGCAGGACTATAGAGTCACGCATAGGTTTCAAAAAGAGTTTTGCAAGTATCAAACCAAAGATTGTAAAAAAGAGAAAAGCGATAGAGACATATATCTCTATGGTTTGTAGTGTCTCCTGATGCCATACTTGGTCATCATCCACCTCGATGATGAGATACATAGCTCCTAGATAGTAGGTATCTAAGATTTTGATAAAGTGGATTTTCTCCCCTCTCTTATAAATCTCTTTATGAAAATCTATCTTCTCACTCCCTAGTAGAGAAAAGATAGCCACCTCTTCACTATCATAAATAGCACTTTTGAAGCGTTCATCTCTAGGATAGGTTACTTTTTCATCAAAGTAGTGGTGTAGAGACTTGAGGCGTTTGATCTGCTCATAGGTGTAGTTGGAGAGGATGGCTCTATGGTTAGAGAACATGAGCTTCTTTTGACTCTCATAGTAAAAGAGTGAAAGAAGAGTCAAGAGGAAAATAACCAAAAGAAGGTAGAGTGAGAAAAATCTTATTAGAGATTTTTTCTCGCTACCTAGTAATGAATTTGTAGCCCTGTTTTTTGATACTAACAATATGTTCCTTGCCTATAGTTTTACGAAGATTTTTGATATATGTTCTCAGTGCTGTATCGCTAGGCTCTTCATCATAATCCCACAACTGTGTATAGATACGCTCATGAGAGAGTACTTCATCACTATTTTGCATAAAAATTTTCAGAAGTTTTGACTCTTTGTTCCCTAGATGAACAGCAGTATCATTGACAAAAAGAGTATGAGTATCTATAGCATACTTAATAGTTTCAGAGACTATTATATACTCCTTTTCTTCATGATAGAAATTTCTTTTCAAGAGTGTTTCGACGCGTATCAACAGCTCTTTGAGTGCAAATGGTTTACGGATATAGTCATCACAACCACTCTCAAAACCTCTCTCCAAATCATCAACACTATTCATAGAAGTTATATAGATAGCAGGTGTTGAGATACCTTT
>Ga0193965_1000568_pt1 | contig 11496 bp, 11 predicted proteins | sample FB_8_MG_FD_140330 | JGI IMG/M metagenome (GOLD analysis project Ga0193965, IMG submission 140330) | Microbial mat bacterial communities from the Broadkill River, Lewes, Delaware, United States - FB_8_MG | ecosystem: Environmental > Aquatic > Freshwater > River > Microbial mats | place: USA... | reverse complement strand
ATCATATATTAATACTCTCTTTTTCGTATATGATTGGTTTGGAAGTCTATAGACTCTTCTCTCCTCTGCATCTGCAAGAAGTAGTGGTAAAGAGCATAAAAAGGTAGTGCCACTACTATTTGTACTCTTGATGCTTAGTTCACCTTGCATCAATGAGGCAAGTTCATTGGCTACATATAAACCTAAACCTTTATACTCTTCTGTATCTGTGTATCTAGGAATAAAAAGCATCTCTAACCCTTTATCACTAATCCCACCACCTGTATCACTCACTTCAAACTCCAACTTATCACCCGAAGAGAAAGCAGAAGAGATAGAGACACTCAACTTTACCTCCCCTTTTTGGGTATGTTTCATGGCATTTTGGAGAAGTTCTGTAAGTATCTCTGAGAGATGCAAAGGGTCACCAATAATATTTTTTGGAACACTATTTTCGACTTCAAATATAAGCTCTATATCACTCCCCTCAAAGGTATGTGCAATCGTCCCTAAAACACCATTAAGGAGATTATTAAGATTAAATTTCTCTTGAATAATAGAGACTTTTTTGGATTTAAGTCGTAAAAAATTAATCATAACTCTTGTTGTATCAAAAAGCTTTTTATCTATTAAATCTCTATTAGGAACAGTTTTGCCATTTGAAAGGTTCTCTACAAAGGTCTTTTTGTAGTTGATATTTTTTTTACTCAAAGAGTAGATAGTCTCTCCCATATTGGTCAAAAATGCCTCTATTTTATTCTGTTTATCCTGCATCTGTGTATGTCGAATCATAATCTTTTTTATCTGCATTGATGAGAAAAAAAGTCCTAATATCCCTATAAGTGCCAAACTAAAAATTGCTATCCACAAGAGTTGACTATCCTCTTCTCGTTGTTCACGGTAGGAGAAAGTGACTTTTGGTTGACTATTGTCTTCGAGTATAAAGGCTGTAGGAAAACTCTCTTTGAGAATTAAATAAGCAGAGGTTAAATTATTAGTATTCTCAAAAGATTTAAGCTTTAGAATAAAATGGTTAGGAAGCTCTTCTATTGTAGCACCTATATGCTCCTCGTTTTGTATATTCAACAGATCACGATGTGTAGTAAGCATCTCTTGATAGCGTTGCAACTCTTGGTTAATGCTCTCTTTAGTTTTTTGTTGGGAGAGTATAATAATACTCTGTGAAGCCTCTACAAAAATAAACGCTACACTTATTAACACCAAAGTAATAATCTTTTGCAGGATTTTTTTCATTATTACCCTTTATCTATTATAATTTTATTATAAGGTTTAGTATAGCTAAAAAAACTCTACTATCTATTAAATATTGAATAAATATTAACCAAAATAGTCTCTTTTTTCAAAAGTAATCTACACAGTTTTGGAGTGCTTTTTGGGATTTTAAATCAAAAAAATCAAAATTTTAGATTTACTAAAGCAAAAACAAGTAAAGTAGCGTATGTTGAAAATAAATCATAATTTAGAAGATGCACTTAAAGCATACTTAATACTATTAGATAAAGAGGAGTACTTCCAAGCACATGAAGCATTAGAAGAGGCATGGCATCCACTACGAGAGTCTCAAAATCCTATGAGACATGTGGTCAAGGGCTTTATCAATGGTGCAATTAGCTTTGAGCATCTAAAACGAAATAGAAAAAATTCACACATAAATGCACAAAAAGTGATTGTATCGTATGAACGCTATAAGCATCTGCGATATGAGACAGGAGAGTATAGAGAACTCTTTGGCAAAGCCTATCAAAAGATAGAGACTCTTAAAAGCAGACATAGAGAGGTTTTTGATATTTTGGTATCATAATTCTAAAAAATAAATAAGGAGTCTTTTGTGTCTATGGGTTTTGAATTTGCCTCTCCACTCTTTTTATTATTAGCTCTTTTGACTCCTTGCTTTGTCTGGTGTAGAGTCTCTTATAGAGTATTTTATATCTCCCCTTTGAAGTGGATTAACAAAGAGGCAACACTCCACTCCTTAGAATTATGGTTAAAGATAGCTATATTTTTGTTACTTACCCTTGCCTTAGCAGACCCTTTTGTCTATGATAGTAGCTCAAATAACCACAAAAAAGGTCGAGACCTCATCTTGGCTATTGATGCGAGTGGCTCTATGGCTGAGAGAGGATTTGACAAAAAAAAGCTCTCTCAAAGAAAATTTGATACCACACTTGAACTTAGCAAAGATTTTATTAGCAAAAGAGGCGATGATAATATTGGAGCAGTTATTTTTGGTACTTTTGCCTATAGTGCCTCTGCTCTCACTTATGACCTCCAAGCACTCCAAATGCTCTTGATGCTTACAGATGTAGGCGTAGCAGGAGAGAGTACCGCTATAGGAGATGCGTTGATGCAATCTATACGAAGTCTAAGCTATGGCAAGGCTAAGAGCAAAGTTATTATATTACTCTCTGATGGCTATCATAACGCAGGAGCCATCTCACCCAAAGAGGCTTTAGAAAAGGCAAAAGCATTAGGGATAAAAATCTATACCATTGGTATTGGAAGCAGTCAAAATTATGATAAAGCTCTCCTTGATACAATTGCCAAACAGAGTAATGCTAAAAGCTACTCAGCATCTTCAGCAGATAAACTCAAAGATATTTACAAAGAGATAGCCAAACTAGAACCTAGTCCTATACGGAGTGAGAATTTTTTGAACCGTTCTCTTTTGTTTTTCTATCCTTTGGCTTTGGCTTTTGGGCTTCTCTTTTTTTGGGTACTTATAAAGGAGCGTCAATGATTCTACTGCACTCTTTTTTAGTTTGGTTTTTTATTCCATTGGGTATACTCTTTTATTATCGTAAAAAAAATATTATAGAGACAACGCATATTCTAATACTAGCTCTTATGCTTCTAGCTCTTATGCGTCCTGTATGGCATCAAACAGCACAAAAGAGACAGATAGAGGCACGAGATATTATTATAGCCCTTGATATATCCTACTCTATGAGAGCCACAGATATACAACCCTCTCGCTATGAGTATGCCAAAGAGACTATTGATATTCTGCTCAAAAAAAACACTACAGATAATATTATGCTTATTGCATTTACCACCAATCCTCTTCTGCTTTCTCCTCCCACTACAGACCATGAGCTTATCTCTATAGCTCTCAAAAGTATTAATATGGAGTATATTCTCACTCATGGAACCTCTTTGGAGAGACTTTTTGAGAAACTTAAGAGGCTTAATATAAAAAATAAACATCTTCTTCTTATCACCGATGGCGGTCAAGAGAGGAGAAGTAGCCAAGTAGATACTACTATTAAGGATGCAAACCTAGCACTTACCATTCTTGCAGTAGGGACACAACAAGGAACAACAATCAAAAAGAGTGATGGCTCACTGCTCAAAGATGAAGAGGGGAATTTAATTGTATCAAGACGCAACCAGATGTTAGAGCATCTAGCGTCTGATAATGGCGGAGAGTACCTTGTTGCTGATGGTTCTGCGTTGCAGAGTGCCAAAGAGATTATGCAAAGTATTGAGACACAGCATCAAAATAGAAAGAGTATAGAGAAGATGCAACAAAACTTTATAGAACTCTACCCTATTCCTCTTGTGTTGGCACTTCTCCTCTTTTTTGTAATTCATACAAGAGCTATACGATATTTGATTCTCTTTTTAGGGCTTTTTGGGCTAGAAGCTAATGCCTCTTTGGTAGATGATATATGGCTTATCAATGCTTACAAAGCCTATAAAAAAGGAGACTTTAATAGCTCTTATGACTCTTTGGCAAATATCCAAACGCCATCCCTTCAAAGCCTTATGGCTCTTGGAAATATTTACTATAAACAAAAAAAGTATACACAGGCTCTTTTTACTTATCAATCTATCCGCTCAACCTCTATACCTATCAAACAAAAGCTCTACTATAATAGTGCTAACTGCTATATGAAATTAGAAAAATATAATAAAGCCATAGATAACTATAGCAAAGCTCTTCAACTAGGTTTTGATAAAGATGCTCACTCCAATCTATCACTTGCCATGCAACAGCAAAAAAAGAAAAAAAAGAACCAAGGGCTAAGCAATCCAAATGCACAAAGCAGTAGCACCTCTAGCCCAAACCAAAAAACACAAAGCAGTGAGACAAAAGAGAATCAAGAGAAGAGTTCAGGCAGTGGTGGCGGAACACAAAAAAGCAATAAAACCAAAGAAGAGACAGATAAAAAACTATTAGAATCCACCCCATCGCTCAAACAACCTATAAGTTCCAAAGTCTATGAGCTTATCAATAAAGGATATATTTATGAAAAACAGCCTTGGTAAATCTATTATATTTTTACTCCTCATAACTGCATTATATGCTCAAAATGATTTTACTCATAAGTTTACTCTTTCAAATACAACGCCTTATCTTAAAGAGGCGATTACACTCAAACTAGATATTGAACAAACAGATAATAGTAAAGTAATGCTTTTTAAGTTTGATTTGAAAAAGAGTAAAAAATATAAATTTTGGCGAATAGATACCAAAACAAAAGATGCATATCATGCTCTCAAAGTAAGCTATACCTATCTTATCTATCCTTTGCAAGAGGGAGCAATAGAGCTAGAGTTTACTCTTTTGCAGATGCTTACTACTGATGATAAAGTAGCTTTTAGTTTTTCTGGAGATAGAGACAATACAAGAGGTCTTCATAAAACAGATATACCCATCTCTCTTTCTCCACTTACTCTTGATGTAAAAGCTATTCCAAAAGAGACAGATATTGTGGGAGATTTTGCACTCCTAGCAGATATAAAAAAATACTCCGCAGACCCTTATGAACCACTACCACTGCAAATTACTATCACAGGAGAAGGGTATCCACCCTATCTAGCTTCTATTGTTCCCTCCTCTTCTAACTACTCACTATTTACGGAAGCACCTATAGCCAAATCTATCAACTCTAGCCAAGGCACACAAAATAGTTTTATCTATCCTTTGGCATTGAGTGCAAAAGAGAGTTTTGATTTAGAGCCTATAACTCTTAGAGCTTTTAATCCAAAAACTCAAAAACCCTATCAACTCCAACTCCCAAAACAGCACTTTACTATCTTGAAACCTAATATACAAGAGCTTGTAGATAGCACAGACAACCCTAAGCCTCTAGTGAGTGATTGGAGTTGGATTGGCTCTTTGTTGGGGTATATAAGTATATTTATAGCAGGATTTCTGAGTGCAAAAGTGATTGAATGGAGAAAAAAAGAGACAGAGCCAACCACGCAAAAGGACTCTTTGGAAGAGGAGATAAAAAATACTAAAGACCCAAAAAAGCTTTTAGCACTTCTTCTCTCTACCAATCAAGAGGTCTACAAAGAGCGTATAGAGCATTTGGAGAAGCGTTTATATAGGTAATTTTTTGTTCTATTTTCTATAAATTGCCGTACCGTAGGCAAAGATTTCAATAGAGCCTATGGTTCCTTGGGCACTTTTATTAATAGAACTTGTTTCTAGTTTAAGATTAATAATCTCACTTGCACCTTTTGCATCCTCTTTGAGTCTCAAAATAGCCTCTCGTCTTGCTCTATCTACAAGAGTCTCATACGATGTCACATTCCCACCAAAAATATTTTTGAGACCTGCTAAGACTCTTTTGAAGTAATCTACAGAGATAACTACATTCCCTACTACTAATCTACTTCTTGTAATATTATCAGGGTTTAATGGCGTTTTAAGTGAAATAGTAGGCAAACGCATAAACTTCTTTTCTCTCTCTTGTATTGATTTATAGTGATTTTTCTCTGCTATTGAACCAAAGATATATCCCAAAAGAATGGGTGTAAGTATAAATATAATATCAACCATTATACAATCTTTACAGCAGTTCCATATACATATAACTCCGCTGCACCAGCTGCCACAGAAGAGGTAGAGAACCTTACATTCACAATAGCATTCGCACCCAAAGATTTAGCCTGTGCAGTCATTCTATCCATAGCCTCTTCTCTTGATTCACTCAAAAGCTCTGTATACCCCTTAAGCTCCCCTCCAAAGACATTTTTAAGCCCCGCCATCAAATCTCTTCCTACATGCTTTGCTCTAACTGTTGAACCAGAAACAACCCCAAAATGGTCTACTATCTTACGATTTGGTATACTCTCTATATTTGTAATAATCATCTAAAATCCTTGTTTTATTGGTTTACCTCTAGGCACTCTACTCTTGTGTCATCATACCATAGGGTCGTTGGAATTTTTGGGTGAGTTGGTGTAGGCTTACGCTTCTTCCTTCTCTAGCGAACTCTCTTCCATCCATAAAGATAATCATAGTTGGTACAGAGAATACTTGATAGTGTGCTGAGATTTCTATATTCTCTTGTGCATCTAAGTAAATCTGTTTGAGTTGAGGGAAATTACTCTTGAAGACCTCTTTGAATTTGGGTCGTAAGGCATGACACACATTACAATTTTCACCAGAGAAATAGAGCAGTACGCCTACCTCTTCTCTGATGGTATTTTGAAGCTCTTGTAGATTCATTTACTCTTCTCCATATCCTCTTTAGAGAGTTTTTCAACCATCTTGATACTCTCTAAAGCATTTGTTAATATCTGTTTTGTAGAGCTTAAGGGTTTTATTCTAAGATTTGTATTTTGCTTATCTAACCCCTCATCCATTACAATCTCCATAACATCTTTTTCTAACTCTTGAATAATACTATTTATTTGTGACTCTATAAGTTCTACATTCATAAGAGGCTCTATTTCTGTTTTGGTCTAAATATTTCTACGACATTTTTATCTGCTTCCATATAGGCACCACCAATCAAATCAACACAGTAAGGCACCGCAGGAAAAACTGCATCTAAACACTCTTTGATAGATTTTGGTTTCCCTGGAAGATTGATAATAAGAGAGCTATTACAGATACCTGCTGTTTGACGAGAGAGTATTGCTGTTGGAACATACTTCAAACTCACCGCTCTCATCTGCTCTCCAAAACCAGGAAGAAGCTTTTGGCATACATTCTCTGTAGCCTCTGTGGTTACATCACGCATAGAGGGACCTGTACCACCTGTTGTTACGATTAAATCACATTTTTTATCTCGTGAGAGTTTTACAAGAGCTGTCTCTATTAGGGGTTGTTCATCAGGAATACAGATATACTCATACTCACACTCATTTAATAAATACTCATTAATCGTATCCATAATAGCTTTACCTGAAATATCTTCATAGATACCTTTACTTGCTCTATCACTTGTTGTTACAACACCTATCTTAATTTTATCCATTACTCTATCCTCGTTAATTTGGGATAACTATAGCCTAGAAGTGCTTAGATTCCCACACCAAAAAAAGATTTTTTATCTTAAAAATATATTAAACTACTCTCTTAAGTAGTATCACAACCATCCTCAAAGATAAAAGATAATAGAATAACCATCTTTAAGATTTCTATAAGGATGTACTGAAAATGATTAAAGTTTTATTATCCATGAAGATGGCTGTGTTGTTGATGTTTCTTTTTGGAATAACAGTAGGTGTAGCAACCTTTATAGAGAATGACTATGGGACACAGACGGCTAGAGCTTTGGTCTATAATGCACAATGGTTTGAAGTTTTTTTACTCTATTTCATTACTATACTCGCTTACAATATGTTTCAATACAAATCATACAAAAGTCGTTTGCCTGTTTTTCTCTTTCACTTCTCTTTTTTGATTATTGCCCTAGGTGCTGCAATAACTCGCTTTGTTGGGTTTGAGGGCATTATGCATATTAGAGAGGGTGAGACAAGCAACTATATGGTCTCTGATGTACCTATACTTCAACTCTCTTTAGAGAATAATGACTCTAAAATTAATTATGAAAAACAACTCTATCTCTCATCTATGGAACTTTTTAAAAGCTCTCTTAGTGACTCTCTATCGGTAGGAGACAAAGAGGTTGAGGTGGAACTTATCAAATATCTTCCAAATGCACAAAAAACTATTGTTGATGCACCAGAGGGTAAAAAGATATTAGAGTTCAAAGTAGCAGGGGCTAACGCAAAAGGTACAAATATCTCTTTGGCTAGTGGTGACTCTTATGATGCAGGAAGCTTTGTAATCTCTTATAATCTTCCACCTACCAATCAAAAGCCACACTTTCTTGTAACAGATGCCAATAAGAGCCTTGTGATGTCTACAAACTATCCAATGACTTACTTTAAGATGGATGATAGAAGCAGTGGGAATGTTGCCCAAGGTACCAATCCAATCCAACAAAGACACCTCTACCAATTTTTGGATAATGGTGTTGTTCTCAAAGCTATACATGATAGAGCTATTATAGATTACAAGACAACGGGCTACAAAGCGGTAGCTGGTAAACCAGAGCTACTTCGCATAAAACTCTCGGTTGGAGAGAAGTCAAAAGAGGTAGACCTTATGGCACGAAAAGGTACTGTAGGAGAGATACAACAGCTTACTTTGGATGGTGTAAAAATTATGATTTCTTATGGTGCTAAGGTTATTGATATTCCTTTTGCACTCAAACTTATTAAATTTGACCTAGAGCGATACCCTGGGTCTATGACTCCCTCTTCGTATGCAAGTGATGTTGTCTTGATTGATAAAGAACAGAATATAGAAAAACCTTATAGAATATTTATGAATAATGTATTAGACCATAGAAACTACAGATTCTTTCAATCCTCTTATGATATGGATGAGAAAGGAACAATACTCTCTGTAAATCACGACCCTGGGACTCTTCCTACTTATCTAGGGTACTTGTTGCTCACCATTGGCATGGTTTGGGGACTTTTTATATCTAAAGGACGCTTTCAAATGTTATTAAAAGGAGCTAAAAAACTACAAAATCAAGCCCTAGCAATTATAGCTATAGTTGCCTCACTCTACTCTAGTACACCTCTGCAAGCCCAAGAGATAGAGGCAGAGACTTTAGAGCTGATTCAAAAATATAGTAGTGAACATGCCAATAAGTTTGGTCACCTAGCAGTACAAGACCATCAAGGGCGTATGAAACCTATAGATACTCTCTCTCATGATGTTATTGCAAAGATTTCAGGTAAATCATCTCTTTTTGGTCTCTCTTCAAATCAAATGATTTTAGGAATGATGACCAAACCTGCACTCTATCAAACAATTGCTATGATAAAAATTGGACACCCAAAAATAGCTCTAGATTTGGGACTAGACAAATCTACAAAACATGCAAAATTTTCAGACTTTTTTACAGCCAAAAATGAGTATAAACTCTATGAAGATATAGCCAAAGCTGTTCGTAAAAAACCTCTGGAAAAGACTCAATATGATAAAGAGCTTATTAAAGTTGATGAGAGAGTAAATGTATCGTATATGGTCTACACAGGTTCCCTCTTGGCTATCTACCCTAAGCCAAAAGACAAAAATAACAAATGGCTCTCCCCTGTAGAGGCTATCAAAAGCTTTCCTGGAAAAGAGAGTCAAATGGTACAACTCATTACTATGAGCTACTTTCAAAGCATAGAAGAGGGTATCAAAAGTGGTAACTGGGACAAAGCAGACAAAGCTCTGGATGTTATTGCTAAATATCAAAAGTTTTATGGAGAAGCCGTTATCCCAAGCAAAGATAGAATTTCTATGGAGATTAAATATAACTCTCTAGGTCTCTTTAGTCGGCTTGTGCCTTTGTATCTTCTTTTGGGAATAATTTTACTTATCTTTGCCTTTGTTAATGTCTTGAAGCCTCAATTTAATATGAAGCTGATTATGCGTATTGCTTGGGCTGTACTTATTTTTGGATTTATTATCCATGTAGTAGGTATGGGGATTCGCTGGTATATAGCAGACCATGCCCCTTGGAGTAATGCCTATGAATCCATAGTCTTTATTGCTGCTTCTACAGTATTTGCAGGGCTAATTCTTGCCAAAAATTCTCCATTTGCTCTAGCAGGAGCTGCACTTTTGGCAGGGGTTACTATGGGTGTGGCACATATGAGCTTTATTAATCCAGAAATCACCAACCTTGTTCCTGTACTCAAATCCTATTGGCTTATGATTCATGTTGCCACTATTATCTCTGGTGATGGATTTTTGGGGCTTGGCTCTATTTTATCACTCTTTGTTCTTATACTCTTTATTATTCGCTCACAACACAACAAAGAGAATATAGACCGCTCTATCAAAGAGCTAACCAACCTAGCAGAGATGAGCCTTATTATTGGACTTATACTTATGACTGTAGGAAACTTCCTTGGTGGTGTTTGGGCAAATGAGAGTTGGGGAAGATACTGGGGCTGGGATCCCAAAGAGACATGGGCTGCGGTAACTATTTTAATCTATGCTACGGTATTGCACTTACGATTTATTCCTGCTCTTAAATCCTCCTATGCATTTAATGTAGCTTCTGTATGGGCATATAGCTCTGTGCTTATGACCTACTTTGGAGTCAACTACTATCTCTCAGGTCTTCACTCGTATGCAGCAGGAGACCCTATACCATTTCCAATATGGGCATGGTACTCAATAGCGATACTCTTTATCATAACTCTTATAGCTGCTAGAAATAGGAAATTGGGATAAAAGTTAAAACTCTATTTAAATTTATACCTTAAGTTAATAGTAGAGCGGATATCACTTTTTTCAATTTGATGATAAGGTGTTGCATTATGTTGATGATTAATATCAAATGCAAGTGTAAGATCATCCGTAATGGAGGCATTGAGTTGTAAAATTTGATTTATTCTGAAGTCTGAAAAGTCTTCAACATTTGGTTGATAAAATCCAAGATATGTAATAGAAAAATTTTCATTTATATTTTTTAAAAAAGAGAGATAACTGTTCATTCGTGTTCTTTTGTATATAGGGTCTAGTATGCTAATAGTATCTGGTTCCATATAAGAGTAAAAGAGTCCCAATGCAATATAAATCTTATCAAAAGGAAGGTCTAGTTTCTTTCGTATATTCGCACCTACTACATTCCTCTCTTTAAGATCTTGAAATTCATTAAATTCAGTTTGAAGAAAAAATTCATAATCATAGCTAGTATTTGATATATTATGTACATAACGAAAATGAATAAGACCATCATTAGTATCTTTTTCATCATTTGATTTACCATAAGTATAAGAAGCAATAAGATAGGTAAGCCACTCTTTTTCACTATATTCTCCCTTTCCAGCTAAAGCAACTAAAATAGAATCAGTATTCCCTGAACTATATTTTGCACCAGTAGAAACTTCTGCATCTAAACCTTCCTTTTCTCCTATAACAGGAGGTTCGACATTTATGAAACTATAAGAGAATGAAGTTAGTAGTAGAGAGGAAAAGAGAAGTTTTTTGAACAAGATAATACCTTAATATATGAATTTTGCAATAGTACTATATTAAAATAAAAAAAGAAGAGATTCTACGCTCAAAGGCAGTAATGTTCGGAATATTTTTTTGTTGTAGGAGTACCCTTGTGGGTACCCTAGAGATAGAAATTTGGGGTTAGTTACCACATTATGGATATTTATATCATCTCCTAAAATATATTCAGATAACATATTTACACTATTTCAGGTTCTAGGGGTCTGATGATGCGT
>Ga0193965_1000566_pt1 | contig 11505 bp, 12 predicted proteins | sample FB_8_MG_FD_140330 | JGI IMG/M metagenome (GOLD analysis project Ga0193965, IMG submission 140330) | Microbial mat bacterial communities from the Broadkill River, Lewes, Delaware, United States - FB_8_MG | ecosystem: Environmental > Aquatic > Freshwater > River > Microbial mats | place: USA... | reverse complement strand
GTTTATCTTAAACATATCTAAAGCACCATTGTAGATACTCTTCATCTGTACACATACTAAGTTTCTTTTAGCCTCTTCACCTTTACCAGTAAGGCTTGGCATAACCATCGCAGCCAATAGTCCTAAAATAACTATAACTATCATCAATTCTATAAGAGAGAACGCTTTTCTTTGCATAAAAATACCTTTGTAAAAATTATTTATTATTATAATGAAAAAGTACTACAATAGATATAGAAAAGTTAAAGAATTTTATTTTTTGTATGTTAATTGGGAAATTTGTAGTTTATAAAAGAAGTACCCTTCTCCAGATACCTGCGGCACATGATAAATCAAGGTGTGCTGCTGTATTCCTACCCTGACACATTATCTTAAAATAACATTGCACAGGTCTAAAGAAGAGCGATGAAATTATAGCCTATAAAACTTAAAATCAAGTTATGCAGCAGGGATTGTTGCGATTGCCTTAACTATTGCATCAAAGTAGCTTTTGTAATCAAAACTAGTATCACCAGCTGCTGCTGAGAGTTCTATCTCTTTTGCCATCTCATACATATCATTAAATTTTAAATTTCCAGCACTTCCCTTAATTGAGTGAGCAAAAGATTTAATCTCCGTATAATTTTTTGAATCGATTGCACTCTCTAAAGAACCCATAATCGTTTTTGATTCATCTAAAAAACTAGCTATTAACATTGGTATATGTTTTGGTTTTAGTCCTATCGCTGCTGACATCTCTTCGTGGTTTAAACTTGAATAATCTGGATTTAAAATTGGCATGTTAAACTTCCTAATATTTTTATAAATAAAATATTAACATAATAATTATAATAATAATAGATATAAATATAGAATAAAGAGGAATATAGATTATGATACATATTTTCACAGCTTTAAAACCAGAAGCTCAAGCTTTTGTAGATAAATATAGACTCAATAAACAAAAAATTGATAATTACACAACCTACTCTAATGAAAAAATGATTCTCATCATAACTGGAGTTGGAGTAGCTAACACCAAAAAAGCGTGTGAATTTGCAATACAAAAATACAAACCCACTCAAAACGATATTTTTATAAATATAGGAATCTGTGGCTCAAAAAAAGACAACCCTATTGGAACTCTCCTAAAAATTGGAAAACTCAGTTACAAAACTGATGATTTTTTAGTAGATGAAAACTCACAAAATAGACTCACTTGTATAGACTACGAAGCAACAAAAGAGACTTATGATTTAGTAGATATGGAATCGTATGGGTTTTATGATGCACTTTATGAAAAATATAATAATCTGCATATTTTCAAAGTGGTATCAGACCATTTTGAACCAAAAACTGTAACTAAAGAGAAAACAAAATCACTTATTTTCAATACTATTGAGGATGTTTTTACAGCTTTATAAAATTACGATTTTATATCAAACTTAGAGCTAGATTTATGTTGTGTAGATTTTATATAGTTTAGATTATTATTTATCTGTTTCATAGATTTAACAGTTTCATTTTTTAAAGTAGTTGCGAGATTGGAAGCTTCTTTTACGAGATAAAGTGCTTCTTCCATCTCAGCCTTTGTTTCTAACTTTGGAATCTCATCGATTAGTTTATCTAATTTTTCTATATCTTTTTCAACTATCGCTATTTTGAGATTAGTTAGCCACATTCGTAGTTTCTCTCCATGCTTCTAAAAGACCTTTAAAAACATTACTTACCTCATCAACTTTATCGATGTTATTGTGAGCAACAGCTTCTGAAAGTGATTGAATCTGATAATTGTAAAGACCCATTAGGTATGTAGATACATCACCACCAGTTTTAGTATCAAGTACCGTTATAAGCTCAGTAATAATTGCTATTGAACGGTTTGCCCAATAAAACTTTTTCTCGATGTTTTTATCTTTAATAGATTTTTTTGCTTGAGCATTAAAGCGTAAAACACCCTCATACATCATCTCAATTAATTTCGATGGAGATTCAATCCCAATATTATTTTGTGCGTAAATATTATGAGCAGCAGTACCATACATAGTTGATCCTTTTTTATCAATATTCTCATTTATATCGGACATTTTTCACATACCTTTAATTTTTTGAGACTTTTTTGAGATTTTTTTAATTATTTGCAGCTATTTCAGCATCAATCATCTGTGTAAACATATTAGAAGCTGTGTTGTATCTACTTATTATAGAATCATACGCAGCAAATCTTTTTTGCATAATTGCATAGCTACTATTAAGTCTCTCTACTGCACTCTCTTTTTGTTCATTAAGAGAATCAAGTCTTGTCTCTATAGATTCATTATATTTATCTAAAATTGCACTCCCTTTGGAGTATCTTGCAAATGAATCTTCTAGCTCTGTAAAAGCACCCTCTAACTCTACTGTTGAGCCATCTTCTTTAGTAAAAGTTCCACCAATAAAATAGGAGTGAACATTCTCTGGATTTTTATCAAGTTGTTCATTTAAAACAGTAGAATCAAGCTCTAATCTTCCATCATCATCTATCTCAATCCCAAACTCTTGTAATCTTCCACCATCTCCACCAACAGTAAATAAAATATTTTGAAGTGTAGATTTCATATTTTTAATAGTGCTATCACTAGAGAAAACACCTCTTTCATCTGCATTTTCAGAAGATTTTGTATCCTCATTGAGTTGATACATTGCAGAGTTATATTTATCTACAAAATTTGTTATTCTCTCTGCTATATGGTCTCTATCTTGTTTGACACTTACATCTGTTGTACCTACATCTTTTAGTGTGATACTTACACCATCTAAAAGGTCATCAATTGTATTGGTACTTCGGGTAATATCAAGCCCATTAAATTTAAACTCAGCATCAACAGCTGTTTGAACATTTGTCATACCAGAAGTAAGAGCTGTATTTAAAGTAGTACCATTGTCTGTGATTGAGATATCTTGATTTGTTCCCGTGTTCTCAGCACTAAAAAGAAGTCTAAAGTCACCATCACCCACTTGAACAATAGTAGCACCTACAGATTCGCCAGCCTCTTTTTCTATCAACTCTTTTAATCCCTCAAGAGTTGTATCAGCTTCATAATCGATAGTGTAGGTTTCATCACCAACTTTAAGTTCCATAGAACCACTACCAGTTGAGATATTATCAGTTCTTGAAGTAAAACTTCCACTTTGCTCTATCTCTTTAGTAGCAAGTTTACTAATCTCAAGTGTAAAATCTTGTATATCACTATTTTCACTTGCACTTACAGAAACTAAATCTTCATCATCAACACTTGTAGTTCTTGCTTCAAATACACCATACTCAGTCAAACTTTTTAAGCTTTCATAAGCATTTTCCATCAAAGCATCCACTTGTTCAAATGCTGTAGATTTAGCATTTTCATCAGAGATTCTAGATTCTACTGGTGCAACAAATTTTGCCTCATCAGCAGCTCGCAACTGATCTAAAACATCCTGTGTCAAAATACTTGAACCAACTCCTAGTGAAGAGATACCCATGACAAATCCTTTTGTGATAATAATCTTTCATTATTATAAAATATCTTACTCATTATATCGGCAACTTTTATTATTTGTTTAATAATGGAACTATAATTGCTCCAAAATAGCAATAATAGTACCATGATAAGGAAAGTTAATGATTCACTACTCTACACAACTGATCGATGATGATGATATAGAGGAAGTTGTGAAAGTATTAAAAAGTCCTTTTCTCACGCAAGGTAAAAAAGTTCAAGAGTTTGAAGAGGCACTTTGTGAATATACAGGCTCTCAATATGCCATCACTTTCAACTCAGCCACATCTGCTCTGCACGGTGCATATTTCGCAGCTGAGCTAGAAAATGGTGATGAAGTTATCACATCACCTCTGAGTTTTGTAGCGACCTCAAATATGCTCTTAGAGGTTGGTGCAAAACCTATCTGGTGTGATATTAAAGCTGATGGCAATCTTGATGAAAAGCTTATAGAATCTCTTATTACACCCAAAACAAAAGCAATTGTTCCTGTTCATTTTGCCGGTAAAGCAGTAAACTTAGACAAAATTCATCAGATTGCAAAACAATATCAACTTTTAGTGATAGAAGATTCAGCTCATGCCTTAGGTTCAACTTACAATGGTAAAAAAATCGGTGCTTTATCTGATATGACTATTTTTAGTTTTCATGCCATCAAACCTATCACTACTGGCGAGGGTGGAGCTGTGATGACTGATGATGCAGAGTATGCTTCACGACTAAGACTTTTTAGGTCTCACGGAATCTTAAAACAAAAACTATGGCACTCCGATATGATAACGATGGGGCATAACTATAGACTTACAGAGATAGCAGCAGCACTTGGAATCTCTCAACTCAAGAAAATAGACACATTTATACAAAAAAGAAATAAAATAGCAGAATTTTATGAGAATGCTTTTGCAGATGAGACAAGATTTACTACTATAAAAATAGATACAAAAGATATAAGTTCAAGACATCTCTACCCTATCTTACTCAATGATTCACTCAAAGTATATAAAGAAAAAATCTTTCAAGAGTTATTAGAATCAAAAATTGGTGTTCAAGTTCACTATAAACCCATCTATAAAAACAGCTTTTATAAAGAAAAATTTGGTGAAATATCTTTGCCAAATGCAAAAAAATTCTATGAATCAGAACTATCCATACCTTGCCACCACAAGATGAGTTTAGATGATGCAAAACTGGTTGTAAGCACTATTTTTAGAATTATTAATAAACCAATGGGTACAATCACATAAACTAAATTTTAAAGGTAATAAATGAGTTGTGTATGTATCATCCCAGCACGAGGTGGCAGTAAACGAATCCCAAAAAAGAATATAAAAGATTTTTTTGGTAAGCCACTCATCGCATACTCAATTCAAACTGCACAAGAATCTCAACTTTTTGATAAAATTATAGTCTCTACAGATGATGAAGAGATAGCAAAAATCGCAAAAGAGTATGGTGCAGAGGTGCCATTTGTACGACCAGCAGAGCTTAGCTGTGACCACACAGGAACAGCTGCAGTCACAACTCATGCTGTAGAGTATCTCAAATCAATGGGTCATAGTTATGATTATGTTTGTACCATCTACGCAACTTCTCCCCTTTTGCAAACTCAGTATCTTATAGAGGGGTATGAAAAACTAAAAGATTCTACAGCAATAAACAGCCTCTCAGCAACCACAATGCCTTTTCCAATACAAAGAACTTTTAAACTAGATTCAGATGGAAGATGTGAGATGTTTTACCCAGAGCATAGCAACACAAGAAGCCAAGATTTAGAAGAAGCATACCAAGATGCGGGACAATTTTACTGGAATAAACTCAATACCAAAAGCGATAAGATTCTCTTCTCATCAGACACTATCCCCATCATCATACCTCGCCATTTGGTGCAAGATATTGATACGCTTGAGGATTTTAAACGAGCTCAAAAGTTATACCAATTGATACATCCAAATAGTTTTGATAACTGGAATAAGATAAAACAAAAAGTTAATCACAAAGAGCAGATTCTCAAATTTAGAGAACGAGATATTTTTTTTATGTCTGTTGGACAAAATATAGGGTATGAAACATACGGAAAAGGGGAGGAATACCTACGACCTGTCCTAGTTGTTAGAAAATTTAATAACAGAACTTTTATTGGTGTTCCACTGAGTTCAAAACTAAAAAAAGGAAAATATTTTTTTGATATAGAGTTTAAAAATAAAAAAAATATAGCACTTTTATCTCAATTTAGAACTTTTGATATAAAACGAGCAAAATATTTTGTAGCTGAGCTTAGTGAACCGAGTTTTTCACATTTAAAAGAGAGTTTAAGTAGGATGATTAACCCCTCAAAAGATGAGGGGAGCGGCCATGCTCAAAAGAGTTGGCAAAATTGTAAAGAAATTATAGCAGTTGATAATTCTAATGTCAAATAAACAAAAAATCTTATTTCGGGTCGATTCCTCCTCCTCTATAGGCTTAGGTCATATTATGAGAAGTTTAGTGCTTGCCTCTCAATACAAAGATTCGCTTATCACTTTTGCTTCACAAGATTTAGAGGGTAATGCCAACTACAAAATCTTAGAAAATGGCTATAACTTAGAGATTTTGCAATCGAATAAAAAAGAGGAGTTAGTCAAACTTATAAAAAGTCTCACAATTGAGCTGCTTATAATTGATAATTATCAGATCACTCATAAAGAGGAAAAATATATAAAAAAACATACAGGGGTGAAGATTCTTTGTTTTGATGATACTTATGAAAAACACCATTGTGACATACTTCTCAACCACAACATTAGTGCAGATTCTTCAAAATATGAAGCTTTAGTACCAAAAGATTGTGAGTTGAGATGTGGAGGTGAATTTACACTTTTAAGAGAGGAGTTTTATACTCAAAAAGCAAAACATCAAATACAAAAAAATTCAAATATAAAAAATATTTTCCTCTCAATGGGTGGAAGTGATTCTACAAATCTCAACTTAAAAATCTTAAAAATACTCTCTCACTTTGAAAATATAAAAGTCAATCTTATCACCACATCCTCAAATCAGAATCTAAAAGCTCTCCAAAAATATAGTGACAAGAGAGAGTGGATTCACCTGCATAGGGATTCAACACAGATTGCAAAACTGATGGGGGAATCTGATTTTGCTATTATCCCACCAAGTGTTACAGCAAATGAGATATATTTTTTAGAGATTCCTTTTATCGCTATAAAAACAGCTCCAAATCAAGACGATATCTATAATTATCTCAAAAACAACAACTATAGCACCCTTAAAAAATTTGATGAGAAAAAACTCCAAAAGATGATACAAAAAAAATTAGATTCTTTATCACTCACACTACGAGAGCTACAAACTGATGATAAAGATTTTTTATTTGAACTTGTCAACGATTCTCTTGTACGTGAGAACTCTCTAAATAGTGAGATAATAACTTATGAGAATCACTCACTTTGGTTTGAGAAAAAACTACAAGAGATACAAAATAATCTATCCAAAATCTATATACTCACAATCAATGATACAAAAATTGCTCAAATCAGACTTGATAAACAAGCGATGTTTTGGATAGTAGATATTAGTATAGATAAAGAGTATAGAAACAAAGGCTATGCTCAAAAAATGGTAAAATTACTTTTGAGTAAACTTCAAGATGAGATTCTTTTTGCTCATGTAAAAACTACAAATATAGCATCACAAAAGCTTTTTAAAAATGCTGGATTTGTTAAACTAAGAGAATCTTTTGGGGTGGCTTATTTCAAATATAAAGTGGGTGAAAATAATGGTTGAGATTATTGGTGAGATTGGGACAAACCATAATGGTGATTTGGATACTGCATATAAACTTATAGATATGGCAATAGAATCAAAATTAGACACTGTAAAATTTCAGATATATGATGCAGATGATATTGTCTCACCACTCGTAAAAACTGCCCTTTATGGGTATGATAAAACCACCCATCTTTACTGGAAAGATTATATAAACAAACAACTCATAACCCCAAAAGAGTGGCTAAAAGAGTTAGTCCCTTATGCCAAAAGAAGAGGCTTACAAACCTTAGCAACTGCCCACTCTATCGAGGGTGCAAACTATTGTTTAGAGCATGGGATAGAGAGTTTAAAAATAGCTTCTATGGATTGTAATTACTACACTTTTTTAGAGGATTTATCAAAACTTGATACTCCTCTTTTACTCTCAACTGGGATGGCAACAAAAGAGGAGATTATAAAATCGAGTGATATTCTTTTACAAAACCAAGAGGATGTAACACTCTTTCACTGCACATCCACCTACCCTACACAATACAATGAGGTAAACCTAGAATTTTTTAAATTTTTAAAAACTCTCTCTCCTAAAATTGGATTATCTGACCACTCAGAGAAAAATGATATTGCGATGATGAGCCTTGTGTATGGAGTGTGTAAGATTGAGAAACATATAACTCTCGATAAAACCACAGATGGGCCAGACCACCCTTTTGCTCTTGATAAAGAGGGCTTAGATGATTTGGTACAGTGTGTAAGAAATGGGGAGAAAGCACTTGGATTTGAAGATAAAATCATGTCACAAAAAGAGCTTGAAAATAGAAAAAAATACAGACGCGTAGCGATTGCAAAAAAAGATTTGCATAGGGGAGATTCTTTACAAAAAAGTGATTTTATCTTTGCTAGACCCTCAGAGATATTTGAGAATATGATAGATTCTCACCAGATTATAGAGTTTGAGCAAAAGATTCTCAAAGAAAATATAGAAGCTGGTAAATCGCTTTTAGTGAGTAGCTTTGTATGATAAAAGTTCTCTTAAGTGCTGTTGGTGGAACACCAAGTGTGAGTTTTATAAAACATCTTCAAAGTTTGCACTACTATGTAATAGGGATAGATGCGAACAAAGATGCAGTTGGGCAATTCTTTTGTGATGAGTTTCATATATCACCTTTTTTGAGTGATGAAGAGGAGTATATCTCTTTTTTAGAGCATCTAAATTTTGATATTTTTCTCCCTTGGTTAGATGAGGAGCATATTCTCTTTAGTAGCGTACAACTTCCCAAAAGTTTAGAATCAAAGATTCTCACATCACCACAAAAAAGCATAGAGATAGCAACAAGTAAACGCAAAACATTTAGCTTTGCACAAGAGAACAACATCCGAGTTGCACCCCTTACAAACAAAGCACCAGCTGTGATGAGAAAAGATTTTTCTCGTGGGAGTAAGGGTTTGAGAATTATCCATGAGAATGAGACGATCCCCCACTTTGATGCAAAAAATGAGCTGGTGCAATCGTTTATAGATGGGGTAGAATATACGGTTGATATTTTAGTTGATGATGATTTTTTCTATGCTGTACCTCGTGTAAGGGTCCAAGCCTCAAATGTTAGTACTGTTGCCAAAATAGATATGAATCCAGAGCTTATAGCCTTTTGTAAAAATATAACAACTCTTTTAAAGTTTAAAGGACCTATAAATATTCAAGTGATGCTTCAAGGTGAAAAAATCTATCTTATAGAGATTAATCCCCGACTAGCTGGAACGGCTATTTTGTCTATAGAAGCTGGTTTTAGTATTTTAGATATCGCTATCAAACAGTTTTTTTCTCAAAGTTTCACACCACCTCAAAATATAAAAAATTCTCTTACACTCTATCGTTTTTGGGATGAAGTGTATGGTTAAAGAGTTAGAACATCTCAAAAACTATCCTAACATCATCTTCGATTTAGACAACACCATTTATGATCAAAGAGATTTTGATTATGAGGTTTATACACAGCTTTTTAACTCCCCATCTCTTGGGAAAAAGCTAGTAGATTACAAACAAACTATGCCTTATGGTTACACCAAACTCTTTAATGATTTTTTAGAAAAAGAGAAGATAGATAAAAGTGTCAAAGAGTGTGTAGAGTTTTATCGCTCTTATGAACCATCTCTTACAAATACACCCTCACTGCTGCCATTTTTATCTACCATAGATTCATCAAATCTTTATCTTATAAGTAATGGCTATAAAAAGCTCCAACTAAACAAAATAAAAGCACTAAAACTCTCAAATATCTTTAAAAAAATCATCATTTTAGACCCACTTGAAACAAAGAATCTCAAACCAAACCCCCAAGCGTTTTTGGATTTAGAGATAAAAAAAGAGGATTCTATCTATGTTGGGGATAATCTTAGCATAGACAAAGAGTTCGCAAAAAATGCTAAAATAGATTTTTACCATTTCCAATTTATAAAGGACACCCATGAAATGTACTAACTGCCAACAACAAAGCAAACAATTTTTTACTATTAAACTCCCTATTTACCCTTTTTCTATCAACAAAAAGATAAAAGAATCTATGCCTGAGACACTCAACAACATCATCACTCTCAAATATAACTCTTGTGAGAGTTGTGGCTATATATTTTCAAACATATCAAAAGATGATTTTGAACTTTTAGAGCTGATTTATAAAGAGTATTACAACTACATGAACAAAACAAATGTGGTCAATTATGCGATGGATTCTTTAGTTGATATTGTGAGTAAATATCTTAAAAATATAGATTCTCTTACAGAGATTGGGTGTTATGATGGTTCATTTTTACTAGAGTTACAAAAAAAAGATTCTACACTTAAACTCTCAGGAGTAGAACCCTCAGAGATTGGTTCACAGAGTGCAAAAGAGAAAGGTTTTGAAGTTGTTAATGACTTTTTCCCGACTCAAAAGTTTACAAAAAAAGTAGATATGTTTGTATCTAGCCATGTGATAGAGCATGTTCAAGATATTTATACTTTTCTTTCATCACAAAAACAACAATTAAATGATGGTGGGATTATTGTTTTTGAGACACCAAATCTTGATTGGGCAATTATCAATGGTTCAAACAAACCTTTTCATTTTCAACACCTTGTGTTGCTGAGTAAAAAATATATAAAATCACTTCTAAAAAAACTTGATTTACACTATGTGAATATCTTTGAACTAGATTGGCGAATAGTGGTAGTTTGCTCTAACAAACCATCAGATGGGCTTATTAGTATTGATACCTTTGACTTTAAAGAGGATGCGATGCAGAGTTATTTAGCAGACTTTCAACAAAGGGTATCTTCAGAAGAGACAGTGTTTAAAAAATTACTCAAAGATTCTACAGAGGAGTTTTGGATTTGGGGAGCGAGTAGTTTTTGTGGCAATATCCTTGCAAATCTCACTACAAATGAACTCTCAAAAATCAAAGGAATCTTAGATTCAGACAAAGAAAAAGATGGGAATCAGTTTATATTTTCAGAGCTTGATGTAACTATCCCTCAAAAAATAAACACTCTTCAAATCAAAAATATCATCATTATGTCAACTTATGAAAAAGAGATTATGGATTTTATAACAACACTCTCTATAAAACATAACATGAAAATATTTACACTCTATAGCCAACTAGATTCTTATAGTTTTGATGCAAGTACAAATGAATTTACAAAGATTTCATAATGGATAAAAGAATATTAATCGTAGCTGCTCACCCCGATGATGAAGTGTTAGGGTGCGCAGCAACTGTTGCTAAACTCATAGCTCAAGGTTACGAGGCTTACACGCTTATTTTGGGTGAGGGAAAAACTTCGAGAGATGAGCAAAGAGAAGTAGAAAATAAAACAGATGAGCTAGAGATTCTAAACACCGAGATACAAAAAGCAAATGAGATTATTGGAATCAAAAAAGTATTTGTAGAGAGTTTTGCTGATAATAGATTCGATAGTGTTGATTTGCTCGATATAGTAAAAGTTATCTCAAAAGTAAAAGAGGAGGTAAAACCAAGTATCATCTTTACCCATTTTGAGAATGACTTAAACATAGACCATCAAATAACTTACAAAGCAGTTCTCACAGCAACAAGACCCATGGAGGGTGAATCTGTAAAAGAGATTTACAGTTTTGAGATTCTCTCATCTACTGAATGGAACTACCCACTCTCTTTTTCACCCGATACATTTTTTGATATTAGTGAGACAATTGAGTTAAAAATAGAAGCAATGAAAGCTTACGAT
>Ga0193965_1000565_pt1 | contig 11506 bp, 11 predicted proteins | sample FB_8_MG_FD_140330 | JGI IMG/M metagenome (GOLD analysis project Ga0193965, IMG submission 140330) | Microbial mat bacterial communities from the Broadkill River, Lewes, Delaware, United States - FB_8_MG | ecosystem: Environmental > Aquatic > Freshwater > River > Microbial mats | place: USA... | reverse complement strand
GTGTATATTAAATACAACTCTATTGTCTCCAACTATGCTTGCATTACCAAATTGTTTTTTAACTTCATTTGGATTATTCCAATTGGCTTTTAGAACTTCTTGATGCCATGATTCTAATGAACTTTTACTATCTTTGTATAGTTTTTCTTCATAGAAATCTTTTAAAGTTTTTTTTGAAATTATTCTCATAATGAAATTATACATAAGTTCCCATTAGGGGAATATTAAAAAAATTAAAGATATTGACTAAAATTCCTACTTTTAGTATAATTATTTATATAATTACAAAAAAGGTATCTAAAAATGAAAAAGTTATTAGCAGAATGGGAAGAGCAAAAGTTTGTTCAATTAGTTTTTCCACACAAAGATACAGATTGGAATGCATATTTAGATGAAGCTATAGCAACTTTTGTAAATATAGCTAAGAGTATATCAAAATATCAAAAATGTTTAATAGTTGCAAAAAATTTAAAATATGTAAAATCTTTGTTTGAAAACTACAAATTTAAAAGAAATATTATTTTTACAAAAATAGACTCAAATGATACTTGGTCAAGAGACTTTGGTGGTATTACGATAGAGGAAAATAATCAATTAACATTATTAGATTTTAAATTTAATGGTTGGGGTAAAAAATATCCTTATAATCTTGATAATAAAATAACTCAACAATTAAAACTAAAAGGTTTATTAAAAAATTATAAACATAAAACTATAAACTTTGTTTTAGAGGGTGGGTCAATAGATGTAAATACACAAGGTGTACTTCTTACAACTACAAAATGTTTATTAGAAAAAAATAGAAATCCACATCTAAATAAAAAAACAATAGAAAAAACTCTTGTTGATTTACTTGGTATCAAAAAAATTTTATGGCTAAATAGTGGTGCTTTAAGTGGAGATGATACAGATTCGCACATAGATACATTAGCTAGATTTGTATCTAATAATACTATTGTATATCAAAGTTGTACAAATAAAAATAATCAAGATTATCAAGAGCTAAAAGATATGGAAGAGGAACTAAAAACCTTTACAACTTTAGAAGGTGCAAAATATAAACTCATTCCACTTCCAAATATAGACCCAATATATGATGAAGATGATGAACAACTACCAGCTACTTATGCAAATTTTCTTATTATAAATGGTGCTGTTTTAGTCCCTATTTATAATATTAAAAGTGATACAGTAGCTTTAGATATATTTAAAAGCCTATTTCCCAAAAGAGATATTATAGGAATAGACTGTTCAACACTTATCAAGCAACACGGTAGTTTACACTGTGTTACTATGCAGTATTATTAAATAATTATTTTATATCAGCTATAGCTTTATTAAGTCTATTAAAACCTTCATCTATCTCATCTTTTGATATAGTCAGTGGTGGTAAAAATCTAAGGGTATTTTTTCCAGCTTTTAGTACCATCACACCATTATCAAAACCGTTAGATATAATAGAGCTTAATATATCACTATTAAGAACCCTAAGACCTCTCATAAGTCCTAACCCAACCATACCTGTAAAGATATTTTGATTATTTTCATAAAACTCTTTTAATTTTCTTTCAAAATATAAAATAGTTTCATCTAATTTACCATTATTTTTAAGCTCATCTAAAATATTACAAACTTCTAATGCAGTTGATGTTACAAGATAATTACCACCAAATGTACTACCGTGGTCACCTGGAGAGAATATATCTTTCATAGTTGTCATAACAACCCCAATAGGAACACCACCACCTACACCTTTTGCCATAGTTATAATATCTGGTTTTATATCATATAGATTTGATGCTAAAAACTCACCTGTTCTATATCCACCTGTTTGAACCTCATCAACAATTAATAAAATATCATTCTCTTTTAAAAACTTTTCTAATTTTTGTATCTCCTCTTTCTCAAAAGGTTGAACACCCCCTTCACCTTGAACTAACTCAATCATAACAGCTACTGTTTCATCATCAATAGAGTTATATATATCATTTATTGATTTATTATAAGAAAATCCATCTGGATATGGTGAAAAGTTTGGTGTATGCATAGACTCTTGACCTGTAGCTTTTACAGTTGTTATAGTTCTACCGTGAAAAGAGTGTTCAAGAGTAATAACTTTAAATTTTTTATTATTAAACTTTGTTTCACCATATTTTCTAGCTATTTTAATAGCACCCTCATTTGCTTCCGCTCCACTATTACCAAAAAACATAGCTACATCATATCCACTTAATTGTGCTATTTTTTGTGCTAATTTAGCTTGAGGCTCTATTAGATATAGATTTGATATATGAAGCATATTTTTAGCTTGATTAGATATAGTATCTGAAATTCTTTGATTTCCATGTCCACAAGAAACTACACCAATACCACTTGTAAAATCTATATAGTTTTTATTATCTTCACTGTATAAAGTAGCATTTTCACCTTTGATAAAGTTTACATAGTTTCTAGCATAAGTATTTAATACATATTGTTTATCTATCTGTTCAAAATTCATTTTTGTTCCTTGATATTTTTTGTTATTATATAAAAGCTTGTATATTATTATTCTTAATTAATATATATTTACAGAACTTCAACTCTATTTCTTCCATTTTCTTTTGCTTTATATAAAGCATCATCACATCTTTTAAACATTACCTCTATGGTATCATTTGGCATATATTGGGTTACTCCAAAACTAGCTGTGATTTTTCCAGCAGTAGGGTGAATATTCTCTTCTATTTTATCTTTAATATGACTTGAAGCTACTAAAGCATCTTTTGCTTGTGTATTTCTAAAAAGTAAAACAAACTCTTCCCCACCCCATCTAGCAAAAACATCTGTTTCTCTTATATTATTATTAACTGTTTGAGCCATTTTAATCAACACCTCATCACCAATTAAATGCCCATAAGTATCATTAAAATTTTTAAACTTATCAATATCAATAATTGCTATAGATAAAGGATTATTATATCTTTTACTATTTTTTATCTCAAGAGTTAAAACTTCATCAAATTTATTTCTATTATAAACTTGAGTTAAACCATCAATATAAGCTTTTTGTTCTGTTTTTACTTGATACTCTTTTAATTTTGTAATATCGCTTAATAATAATATATAATCTCCACTATTTTGAGATTTTGATATATTTATAGTAAAAGCTTTTATCTCAATATGTTTATCTAATATAGCAACAACTCTATCTCTTTTTTGTGTTCTTTCAAATAAAGAGACAAAACTCTCATTATCTTTTAATAACTCTTTATTTAAAAAACCTTTCATTGTTAAAAATATATCTATAAAATTATGATTATATAGTTTATTAAATTTTGTAGTACTATTTATATCTAATAAATTTCTAAATTTATGATTTGCATATTTTATATCTTTAAAATCTGTTACTATCATAATATCATCTGTATTATTTAAAATATCATATACTAATGTCTCTTTTTTAATTATCTCTTCTTTAGCAAATAGTTGCTTAATTAAAAAGAATATTAATAAAATAGATATAAAAATAGAAGTAATAATAATAAAATTTTGAGTTAATAATGCTTTTTTTATTATTTTAGATTCATTATAAGAGACAATCCAAGCAACAGTATTTTTTGACAAATCTTTAATAGGTAAAAAAGATAAAACTTCTATTTTATAATTGTTATTAATATAAGTACTAAAAGCTTCACATTTAGCCATTTTTTCTTCAATTTTAGATTTTATTAATTTTAGTTTATCTCTATTTTTATTAAGAACTTGATTGTAATATGGGATATTATTTAAATATATCATATAATTTTTAGATTCAAAACTCTCTTTATATCCTATATTTGAATTATCTCTTTTCCAAAGTTTTACTTTAAAGATATCTTTATTTATTAAAAAATGTGTATGAATATTTGTAATATTATTTAAATACCATTGAAATTTTTCACTAGAAAATGAAACTTCTAAAGCTCCTAAATGAACATTATCTTTGTTAAATAAAGGATATACATTTCTAAACCCGTGTGCTACTCTACCTTGAACAAAGTTTCTAATAGGTTTTTTAGTTTCATTTGTATATCTAAAATCTTCTCTAATATTTGTTAAATCATCTCCAAATCTATTTTGCTTATGAACTCTTAAAAATGATACATTATCTTTAAATACAAATTGCATCTGCAAAACACCTAATGTTTTACTTATTTTATATTCATCTTCAAGTTGAGAGTATAACTTTTTTCTATTTTTAGATTTTATATCTTCAGTTTTTTTATAGGAATTTTCAAGTAAATATAGAGCATCTGTATTTCTTAAAATAGATTTATATAAACTATAAGATATATGTTTTTGTGATTCTAATAATATATTATAATTTGTTTGTAGCACTCTTTGATTTTGTTTTAATATTAATTCAACTTTATCTTTTGTAGAGCTTATTGTAAAAAAATAAACTATTGCATTTATAAATATAAATAAAATTAATAATAAAAATATTGTTTTATTTCTCATAAATATATATTATCCAATCTTCAATAAATTACACCTTTATATTTTTATTAGAATTTTATCTAATAATCTTGTACTTAATAACCTTTTTGAAAAACCTAATAGATATGTAGCTTTTGTTATATAATATCTAGGTTTTACATTTTTGGTTAATATTATTTTTTCAACTATTTTTGCAACCTCTATTGCAGGAAGTGTAAAAGGGACATCACTTTTAGAGCTATTTAAGCTTCTTGTATAACTATCTTTAAATCTTGAATTATCTATATCAATATTTTTAATTAATTTATCTTTTGCATTTTTCCTAAAGTCACTTAAAACAGGACCAGTATTTAAAAGTGTAACATCTATATCTGTAGCTTTTAACTCTAATCTTAAAGTGTCAGTTAAACCCTCAATTGCATATTTACTAGCATTATATGCACCTCTTAATTTTAAAGACACGAGTCCCAAAACAGAACTGTGTTGTATTATTTTACCATAACCTTGTTTTTTCATAATATCTAAAACTTGTATAGTAACTTCGTGAAGCCCAAAAACATTTGTTTCAAATTGCTCTTTTAAAGTATCTGTAGATATATCTTCAACAGCTCCAGGTTGTCCAAAACCTGCATTATTAAATACAATATCAAGTTTATTATCTGTTTGTTTTAAAATATCATTTAGTGTATTTGTAATAGTCTCTTTTTTTGTAACATCAAGTAGATATGATACAAAGCCTAACTCTTCCAACCTTTTTACATCTTTTTCATCTCTTGCAGTTGCAAAAATATTATAACCTTTATCTTTTAAATATATAGCTGTTTGCTCCCCAATACCTGAAGAGCAACCTGTAATTAAAATATTTAACATAATTTTATAGCCTTTTTTTATTTACTATTGAAGCTAAAGATATAGGATAATCTCTTTGCTTTGTTAACTCTTGAGCTATAGAAGTTATAAGTTTATCATCTATTTTCATATCATATAAAAATTCTCTTTTCCCATAATCACTTTTATCTAAATAGTTTAATCTAATTAAATCTTTTACTATTAAATCACTCATATTTAAAACAGAATTACCTTTTACTATCTCACATCTAGCATATCTATTTGCATCAAATGAAACATCTGCTGTTCTAAGGTCTGAATTTTTCCCAGGTATTTGTTGAGCTCCATAAAGTGGCTTTGAAGAGATGCTAACATCTTTAAAAGATGGAATATATTGTTTTATATGTTCAATAGAGCGAGTTGTTCTTTGATTTATATCTTCAACACTCCAACTTTTATCTATTTTATCTATAAATTTTTTATCTAATTTTGGTTGAGAACTAAGTGGTGTATTTTTAACTAAACCATTTTTAAAAAGTGTTATATCTTCTGTCATTCCATGTATTTGAAAATGTCCATTTGGATAAGGTGTAAACTGACCCATACCATTTGGTGTACCTCTTTTACCAAAAAATATAACTTCAGGCCATATATCTTTGCAATCATTCCATTTTGTTACATAAGCAGATTTAAATTCAACTAAACTATCTCTTTTAATATTTAACATATCATCTATAGTTCCTGTTTTAAATCCAGCACTATTAATAATATAATCAAAATTCTCACTTTTTATTAAATTATCTTTTATATACTCTACTTCATACCCATTTTTATTTTTATTCTCTTTTATACTTAAAACTTCACTATCCAAAGATATATTTGCTGTTTTTGTGTTTTCTAATATATAATAAGCAGTAGCTCCTAAACGAAATATATTTAACCCATACTCTTGAACTATTATAATAGGAAATTTAAATTTATCTAAATCTACATTTTTTGCAAATGGTATCATCCACTCATCAAAAGTTTTTGGTTGTTTTAATATATCTTTTTTTTGTAACTCTAAAACCTCATCTTTTGAGTAAGATTTATAATAATCTTTAACTTCACCTAAAACTTTATTATTTATATCTTTATCTATTAATTTTTGATATTCAACTTTTAATAACTCTAATCTTTTAAATAAACTATTTGGGTCTATATCGTCTGTTTTTGGTGTTGCTAATATTGTAGGTCTATAATCTATAGCATTTGGATATACCCTTAATAAATCAATCGATTCTTTTAAAAGTATTACACAAGCATTATCATCTATCTCTCTATATAAATTTCCACCTGCGTGCAAATGACAAATAGGGGGACCACTTACTAAACTATTATTTTTTTCAAATAGTGTTATATCTAAACCTAAATTACTAAGATATAAAGATATTGTAGAACCAGCTATCCCACCACCTATTACTGCTATTTTAGCATTATTTTTCATATTAATTTTCCCCTATAAACTAATGAGTAGTTTTTTAAAATCATCTATAATCAAAGTTGGCTTATATACAGATATATCTTCATCATAATTATATCCATAAGTTACCCCTATAGATTCTATATTAGCACTATTTGCAGCTAATATATCATTTTTTGAATCACCAATCATAACTGATTGCTCTATAGAGATACCAAACTTTTTACATATATGTAATAATGGTTCTGGATTTGGTTTTTTTACACTTAAACTATCAGCTCCTATATAATAAGAGAATAAATCTTCAATACCTAAACTCTTTAAAATAGGTTTTATAAAATCATAAGGTTTATTTGTAACTATAGTTAAAATATACCCTTTATTTTTTAAACTCTCTAATGTATCTTTTACATTATTATACATAATAGTATTATCACAAGAGTGTTTTGAGTAATAATCTAAAAATATCTCCAAAGCTTTATTAAATAACTCCTCATCTAAATCTAAAGATATATCGATATCTCCACTTAATGCTCTTTTTACTAATGTTGAAGCACCATTTCCAACCCATTGTCTTATGGTATCCTCTTTGTAACTTTTCATATTTAATTGCTCTAAAGTATAATTAACACTGTTTGCTAAATCAGGTACACTATCAATCAAAGTGCCATCAAGATCAAATATCAATAATTTTTTATTTTTTTTCATATTTTCCTCTTTTTTTATTTAAATACATTAGTTTATTACTTCTGTATTGTTAATCATTATTATATAACTCTTTGAACTAATCGACCCGTTACATACTGGTGTAATACACTTGATACTAATGTTTGATATGGCAACCCCATCTCAACGGCATTGGTTTTTAGTGATTCTAAATCATTTGATGATAATCTGATATTAATTCTTTTATCTTTTCTCAAAGTATTTTTTGCTACTTCTTTATGTTGAGAAATTTCGATTTTTAAATTATCTACAGATTCCCACTCTCCTGTTTCTAATGATTGAAGTAGTTCGTTTTCTTCATCATCTAATAAATATTCTTTATACATAGTAGTTCCTTTCCATAATTATTTTTTAGCTTCAAGATATCTCTTAGTAAACTGTCTATTGGGCATTATAGTTTTTAAAAACCATTCATTATTATTCTCTATGAATGGTACCGTATAAATATATTCTTTTATATTTATAACTAATATCTTTTGATTTGCATATTTTTCACTATTTGGATGTTTAATAATATCGACTAAATCACCTTTTTCAATATGCATAACAATTTGTTCAAAACTAACACCACGAGTTTCTTTTAATAATAAGTTCTTTTCTTTATTCCAATTGTATGTAATCATAAAAGTATTTTATCTAATTTGTGTGCCTTTTGTCAATAAAAAGTATTAATATAATTAAAAAATCAAACTCTAAACCAACTTACAATCTGTTGTTTAAATACTTATTAAGTAGTTTTTTAGTAGAATTCGTAACTTTTTTACACACTAAAGGATTTATTTGGAAAATATTACACTTGTAGTTTTAGCAGCAGGAAACTCATCAAGATTTAAACTAGAAGCAAAAAAACAATGGCTTAGAATAGATGAAGACCCATTATGGTTATTTGTCACAAATAATATAGTAAAAGATAATCAATTTGATAATGTTATTATAGTTGGTCATCCAAATGAGATAAACTATATGAGTAACTTTAGTAATCAATATAAATTTGTAGCAGGTGGGGATAGTAGGCAAAATTCTATTAAAAATGGTATGAAATATGTAGATACAAAATATGTGATGATAACAGATGTTGCTAGATGTTGTATCCCAAATCATATAATAAGTAATTTAATAAAAGAAAAAGATAAAGCAGATGTTGTTGTACCTATATTAAAAGCTAGTGATACAATAGTATATGAAAATGATACAATAAATAGAGATGAAGTAAAAATAATACAAACACCTCAGCTATCAACAACTTCAAAATTAAATGATGCATTAAAAACAGATATAGAGTTTACAGATGAAAGTAGTGCTATAAAAAATATAGGTGGAAGTGTGCACTATATAGAGGGTGATACTCAATCTAAAAAATTAACTTTTGGTGAAGAAACAAAAGATATATTTTGTTTAAAAGCCCCATCAAAAGATAACTTTGTAGGTTTTGGAATAGATACACATAAATTTGAAGATAATAAAAAGATGTATTTAGGTTCTGTAGAGATAGATGTTGATTATGGTTTTAAAGCTCATAGTGATGGTGATGTATTAATTCATAGTGTAATAGATGCACTTCTAGGGGCTATTGGTGGTGGTGATATTGGGGAGTTTTTTCCAGATAATGATGCAAAATATAAAAATATAGATAGTAAAATACTTTTAGAATATATTTTGGAATTTATTATAAATGTTGGATATAAAATTATAAATATAGATTTAACTATTATTGCAGAACAACCCAAAATAAATCCTTATAAAAATGAGATAAAAACTCAAATGGCAAAACTCTTAAATATCCCAAAACAAAATTTAAATATAAAAGCTACAACTTCAGAAAAGATGGGCTTTATAGGAAGAAAAGAGGGTGTAACAGTACAAAGTGTTGCAAATTTAAAATATTATGATTGGACAAAATACAAATGAATATACTAATAATTGACGAAGAGATATATTTAGCTCAAAAGGTGACTCTAAAACTTGAAGAAGAGGGTGAATATTGTACACATATTACAAATATAAAAGAGTTAAACTTTAATACAAAATATGATGTTATATTACTATCTACAAATATTAGTAGTATTGATGTAGAAAAAATAATAAAACATTATTCATCTTCTATTATTATATTGCTTGTATCTTATGTAAATGATGCAACAGTTACAAAACCTTTAAAAGATGGAGCGATTGATTATATAGTAAAACCATTTATTATGGATGAGTTAGTAAGAAAAGTATATCACTATAAAGAGTTTAAGATATTAAAAGATGAAAATAATAAACTTATAAACTATTTAGATTTTTCTTTTAGCAATGTTGAATATAATCAAACGCCCCCTACAAAATTACCTTTTATAATAGAAAGTAGTAATCAAAGAGTTGCAGATAAAATAGTGTATGATATAGCAAAATCTCTAAATAAAAAGATTAAATTTATCTCATTAGAGAAAAATACAAAAATAAATCCATCTGATTATAAAAATGATTTATTATATATTTCTGATTTTAATTTTATTAAAAAAAGTGCACAAGATTTTATACTTGATTCTATTGAAGACTCAAATGTAATTATATCTACAACTGAAGAGTTAGAGTATAGCACCCCTTATGAAAAACTTGTAATTGATGTAAGTAATAAAATAGATACAATAGATTCTATTTTAACTATCAATGACTATGTAAAGATGATGGTGATTAATTTTCAAAATAAGTTTCCAGATACAGAATTAAGTAAAAAACTAGGAATTAGTAGAAAATCTTTATGGGAAAAAAGAAAAAAATTTGGAATAGAGAAAGTAAAAGGGAATAAAAAATGAGAAAGTTTTTCCTAACTTTAGGATATAGTGGACTTAGTCCAAAAGCCCCTGGGACTGTAGGAAGTTTTGTTGCTTTATTGTTAGCTATACCTATTTTAAATGTGGCTGAAGTATCTACCCTTTTTATGCTTGCTATTTTAATTAGTGTAATTGCTGTAAAACAGATTGATATCTATGAAGAAGAGGTTGGAGAACACGATGGAAAAGAGATAGTAATAGATGAGTTAGCAGGTATGTGGATAGCTTTAGCTATTGCAAATGCTACTTCTGATAACTATATTATTTTAATTTTAGCATTTTTATATTTTAGATTATTTGATATTTGGAAACCATCTTTAGTTGGTAAAATAGATAGAGATGTAAAAGGTGGTTGGGGAGTTATGGGTGATGATATGCTAGCTGGAGTTATAGCTGGATTAACTACATCTATGACATACTTTTTATATTTAAAATATTTTGGATAAAGAAAAATATAAAACAATAGACCTCTTTTGTGGAATAGGTGGCATTAGAAAAGGTTTTGAGCTTACAAATAAGTTTTCTAATATATTATCAGCAGAGATTGATAAATATGCTTGTATCACATACCAACACCTTTATGGTGAAAATCCACTTAATGATGTAACAAAAGAGGAATTCAAACAAAAAGTAGAAAATTTAAATTATGATGTTTTATTAGCTGGTTTTCCTTGTCAAACATTTTCTATAGCTGGAGATAAAAAAGGTTTTAAAGATACAACAAAAGGTACACTTTTTTTTGATATTGCAGATATACTAAAAAGAACAAACCCTAAAGCTTTTTTATTAGAAAATGTAGAAGGACTTTTTAGACATAATAAAGGGGAAACATTTAAAACTATTATTAATATCTTGGTAAATGAGCTAAACTATAAAATAATAGGTGTAGATGAAAACAATGGAGTTTTAAGCTATGATTCAAAATCATTTATAAGAAAAACTGTAGATTTTGGACTACCTCAAAAAAGGTTAAGAGCTTATATTGTAGGATTTAGAAAAGATTTAATCCCAATTAATTATAAATTTAATAACTTACCAACAAAAAGAAAAAAAACTATTTTTCATAATCTATATGAGATATTAGAAAAAAATGTATCTGCAAAATATTATCTATCTCATCAATATATGCAAACACTACAAAAACATAAAGCTACACACAAAATAAAAGGTAATGGTTTTGGATACCAAATAGTAAATATTGGTGATAATCCTG
>Ga0193965_1000562_pt1 | contig 11531 bp, 11 predicted proteins | sample FB_8_MG_FD_140330 | JGI IMG/M metagenome (GOLD analysis project Ga0193965, IMG submission 140330) | Microbial mat bacterial communities from the Broadkill River, Lewes, Delaware, United States - FB_8_MG | ecosystem: Environmental > Aquatic > Freshwater > River > Microbial mats | place: USA... | reverse complement strand
AGTGTACAGCCATTTTATTCTTAAATCGTGCGGTTATTACGGCATGTCAGAAAAAGCGCTAAAATCCCTAAAATAGAGCCTCCAGGGGATCCAAAAGCGGTTCGATCCCGCACGTCTCCACCAATTATTATTCTCATACTTATCAATAAACTCCCACTTACAAATACATTGCTATAAATCAAATAAGATTCCGATTGTTATAATACGACATATTAAGTGGAATAAGAGAGGAAAATTAATGCATAAAGTTATGCAAATATACAAAACACTTTATAAAACATATGGCCCTCAGGGTTGGTGGCCTATTATCAATTATAAAACTGAAGATCATACGAAAGAAAACAACACTGTTGGATATCACATTCTTGATTATACTTTTCCTAGAGATAAGAGTGAAATATTTGAAGTATGCTTAGGCTCTATTCTTACCCAAAATACAACATTTACATCTGTAATCAAATCTTTGCACAATCTAAATAACATAGGTCATCTAGATTACAAAAAGATAAAAACAATGCCTATAGATGAATTAAAGTTATTAATTAAACCATCTGGGTACTATAATCAAAAAGCTAATTATATATTGGAGTTCATAAACTTTTTCCAAAGCCTTAAAGATAAAATACCAACAAGAGATGAGTTATTGAAAATAAAAGGTATTGGACCTGAAACAGCTGATTCTATTCTTTTATTTGGGTTTAATCAAGCAGAATTTAAAGTCGATGCTTATACGAAAAGAATACTTACACACAACAATATTATTTCAAAAGATTTCAATTATCACGATATAAAATATTTTATGGAGAAAGAGATAAAAAAAGAGATTAAAGATAAGCAAGAATTAGTTATAACATATCAGGAATACCATGCTTTACTTGTTCATCATGCAAAGCAATACTATTCAAACAAACCATATGCTCAAGGATGTTTTTTAAGCCACCCATGAACAATTGTTTTTAAAAGGATTAAGCTCTTTCTAAAAAGAGTCTATACCCATTTGTTTCATGTGAAGGTACAGCTTGAACTAGTCTCCATCCATCTTTGTATAATTTAGTTAAAGTTGTTTTAGAATTTTGAATCTGAGATATAACATCTGTTACCCCGTTCTCGTTTGATTGTTTTTTTATATCACTTACCTGAATTATTTCAGAATCTTCATTATAAAGAACTGCACAAAAATATATTCTAATTTCCATTTTATAAAGCCTCGCTTTTGTTAGTTTTTTAAACACTATAAAAATGTTCGCATATTATGATTTTATCATTTTAGATGAAGTGCTTGTTAATGATTCATTTTTAACAGAGTAAATTAAGTGCTAATTAATCCAAAAACAAACTTCAATATAATTACTTTTAGTATATAATTCTTTAATTTGACAAGAAAGATACTTTATGAACAGAAAAGAAAAACTCATTACCGACATTCAAAACCTTTTAAATACATATGACAATGTAAACACTACTTCTATCAACCCTTCATTACTAGAGTTTATGGATGAACAAACTCTTATCGATATTATAGATAATCTTTTAACTCAAAAAGAGGTCTCTAAAGAGACAGATATAGAATGGCTTGAAAAGTTTAAAAAACAACAAGACTAATTGTTAACATTTACAAACAAGATAATTTCATGCCTATAAACACCATAAAATAGGGACTTTTCTAAAAAACAATTTACAATATGTGTATTTATGTTAATTTTGTTAACTATTTCTAGTGTATAATTTCAATAATATTTAACATCACAGGATAAAATTATGGGAAACTTAGATCTAGTACAACTTACAGAACAAACAAAAAAACTTACAGCTATGGTTGTAGAAGATGAAAAAGTAACAAATGAGCTTTTAAGCTCTACATTTAAAAACTTTTTTTCTAATGTTGATTCTTGCTTTAATGGTGAAGAAGCGATGGCTGCTTACAACAAATCACAACCAGATGTTGTATTTGTAGATATTATCATGTCAGGTATGGACGGAATAGAATTATCTCGTAAAATTCGTGAAGAAAATCCAAATCAAATCATTATAGTTATTTCGGCAAGTAATGATATAGAAAAAATTTCTGAATCAATAGAAGTTGGAGTAAACAGCTTTATTCAAAAACCTATCGATACTAAAAAAATCATAGAGCTTTTAACAAATGTGGTTGCGATAGTGACTAAAAAGAAAAAAGTTGAAACAAAAACTTTCTCAATCTCTCTTCCATTAGATTTATATGAGACTGTAAATGATAATGCAAAAGCAGAAAGTATCTCTAAAAATGCAGTAATTATTAGAGCACTACGTAGTTTTTACGACGAATAGAAAATTTTATATAGATTTAATATAATTTTAAGAATTAAATCTATATAATTTCGGCTCAGTTATTAAGAACATCTTTTTAACTTAGAGTGGCCCCGTCGTCTAGCGGTCAGGATCCATGGTTTTCATCCATGTTACAGGAGTTCGATTCTCCTCGGGGTCACCACTTCATCATACAGATAAATCCTATAAAACTTTCATTCAATTTATTTCACAGTATTTTAGATAACTAATAGTAATATTAAATTTAAATAATAATTTTTATCCTTTAATATAAGATAGTGTATAATTGCATTATGAATAATTACACACAAATATTAAGAGAACATAAGTTAAAAGCAACACCTCAAAGATTAGAGATAGCTCAAGCACTCCATATTCATGGACATATGAGCATAGAAAACTTATATGATGTTATGCTTGAAAAATTTAGTTCTATTTCATTAGCAACAATCTACAAGAACATACATTTAATGCTAGAAAGTACTTTTATACAAGAGGTAAAACTTCCAAATCACAAGTCTGTTTATGAACTGAGTAAAAATTCTCACTCTCATATCTTGTGTGTAAAATGTAATCAAATCTTCGATATTGACCTAAACTTAAACTCAGTTATTGCGGATGCATCTAAGAATACTGATTTCGTGATAGAAAAAAGTGACTTAGTACTCTCCGGCCGATGTAAAAACTGTTTATAGTTTTTTACTTTTAACATCACCTCAGAACATTTCTTGTATAATCGCTATATCAATATGTCCAAGAAGGAATTTTCATGCGCGGTTATAAAATCTTTGCTGGTTCGGCAAGTGTTGAATTTGCAAAAGAAGTTTGTCAAATTTTAGATGTTCCATTGGCTAAGGCTGATGTTAAGAAGTTTAGTGATGGAGAGATATCGGTTCAGATCTCTGAGTCCGTACGTGGTCGTGATGTATTTATAATACAATCAACAGGTTCGCCATCAAATGATAATCTTATGGAACTCCTTATCATGACAGATGCTCTTAAACGTTCATCTGCTCAAAGTATCACTGCAGTTGTTCCTTATTATGGATACGCTAGACAAGATAGAAAAGCTGCACCTCGTGTACCAATTACAGCAAAGTTAGTGGCAAATATGTATGAGACTGCTGGAATTGATAGAGTGGTAACGATAGATCTACATGCTGGTCAAATTCAAGGTTTTTTTGACATTCCAGTTGATAATCTTTATGGTTCTGTAACTTTTGAACAATATATCAAAAGTAAAAACCTTAAAAGTCCTATCATAGCTTCACCGGATATTGGTGGTGTTGCTCGTGCAAGATACTTTGCTAAGAGACTAGGCCTAGATATGGTTATAGTAGATAAGCGTCGTGAAAAAGCGAATGAAGCTGAAGTAATGGGTATCATTGGTGATGTAGCTGGTCATGATGTTATTATGATCGATGATATGGTAGATACTGCAGGAACAATGGTTAAAGCTGCAACTGCACTTAAAAATAAAGGTGCAAATTCCGTAATGGCTTGTGCTACACATGGTGTTTTAAGTGGAAAGGCTTATGAAAATTTAGATCATGGAGAACTAGATGAACTAATCATCACTAATACTCTTGAGACAAAACCTCATAAAAATATCAAAGTTCTAACAGTAGCACCTCTTTTTGCAGAGGTTATCCGCCGTGTTTATCACAATGAAAGTGTAAACAGCCTTTTCGCATAAGTCCCTGTTTTACAATATTTTTGAAACTACATATTCTTTTGTAGTTTCCACCCTCTTCATATTCAAATCAACTCTTTAAATCCTAATATAAACTTTTAAAAAAGTAGTATAATTTTGCTAAAAATTATCCCTTGAGGTTAACAAATGATATCAACACTTACAAAAGAACAAAAAGAGGAAGCTCTTATAACTTATGAAGAGAACTTAGCTCTTGAACCATACCAAGCTGAGCTTGTAAAACTACAACAGCATATTGAAAAACATCAACTGAAACTTGTTGTTCTTTTTGAAGGAAGAGATGCTGCAGGGAAAGGGAGTGTTATAGGAAGTGTTAGTAGATATATGAATCCTAAACATTATAATATTATTGCCCTGGGAAAACCAACTCATGAAGAAAAAACACAATGGTACTTTCAAAGATATGTAAAGCATCTTCCACATGCAGGGAAAGTAATATTATTTGATAGAAGCTGGTATAATCGAGCAATGGTAGAGCCTGTATTTGGATTTTGCACACAAAAAGAGTATGAACTTTTTATGAAATATGTTACTCCCTTTGAAGAGGCACTTATTGAGGAGGGAACTATACTTTTAAAGCTCTACTTTAGTGTTACAAAAGATAAACAATCTACCCGTTTTGAGCAAAGAAGAACCGATCCATTAAGACAATGGAAACTAAGCGAAATTGATCTTCAAGCACAAAGTATGTGGGGGCAGTTTACAGATGTAAAATATAGAATGTTACTAGAGACGAGCCATCCTTTAGCACCTTGGAATGTTATACGTTCAGATGATAAACACCTTGCAAGACTTGAAACTATGAAGCTCATTTTATCCCAAATCGAATATGAAGGAAAAAATCGAAACTTAGACTATACTATGAACAAGGATGTTGTTTTTACTGCCCAAGAGGAACTTGAGCTAATGAATAAAAATAATAATCTTGAATAAAATCATCTTCACTAATAATATATAGCAATAATTGCAAAAGCGACAAAAAACATCAGATGAGATATCCCTTCAAAATAGTTTGTTTGACCTTCATCTGTTGTTTTCCAAGCTAAAATGACAGTTAATAGTAAAGCACCCATCTCTAATGGAGTAAAGTCTAAAGTCAGTCGAATACCACTCATATAAGCAAGTGCCATTAATACTGGTACAGTTAAAAGAATAGAAACAGTAGATGCACCCATAGCGATATTTACCACCCTTTGAATCTCATCATTTTTAGCTGCTTTAATAGCTGTTACAATTTCAGGTGAGACTGCAACTATAGCGATTATCAGTCCAGATATACCAGCAGACAATCCATACTCTTTAGCTAATTTTATCCCATCATCTGCAAAGACCTCAGCACCTAAAGCGATAATAGCAATAAATGTAAAAATAGATACAACAAGTCCTAAATTATTAAATTTTTCAAATATGTAATCATCTGTATCATCGGTCTCTTGATTTTCATTCATTTTACGCTTAATTCGAAAAATACGACTTCGTGCAGTTTCTTTAAAAAAATGAGTATGTGTTTTTGTTTGAAAAACAACTATAAAAATATAAAAAATCATTAACAACCCAGCTATCAGCATCGATGCTTCTTCAATTGTAGCTATCGTATGTTTAGAGTGATTTAAAAGGCTTGGTACCAAAAGGGCCACACTCGTGACCAAAAGAATAGTAGTGTATGTACTTGAAGTCTCTTTATTGTGCTCTTGTTCTGTAAATTTTAAGCCACCTAAAAACACTGCTAAACCTAAAAGTACGTTCATATCAACAATTACAGCAGCAATAATCCCACCTTTGACTGTTTCAATCACTTGTGGATCTGTAAAAGCTTGCAATAAAATAATATATAAAAGTATAATCTCAACGACTACAGCACTCATAGTTAAAACAAAACTTCCGTAAGGTTCTTGTAGCCTTACGGAAAGAATTTCTGCAACTTCTGATACACTCAAAGAGAGACTCCCTATACCAACTGCAGCAAAGAGAGTAGCCATAGCACCTTGACCAGATTTATGAAAATAAAAAGCTAAAATAATTGAAAGAATTCCTAAAAATATATCCCAATAATCTTCTATAAAATATTTTAATTTTCTATTCTCTTTTTGTATCTCGACGTCCAAATCTCTTCCTTTATAATAATATAAGTGTCGCTAGGCCTAAAAAGCTAAAAAAACCTACCACATCTGTCACAGTAGTAAGTAAAACTGTACTCCCTATTGCCGGATCCACCCCTACTTTTTGTAAAACTAGAGGGATTACACTTCCAAAAAAGCCAGCACTTATGAGGTTAACTACCATTGAGATTGCAATCACTACACCAAGTAAAGGTATACTAAACCATACATATGCAATTAAACCTATAATAAATGCAAATAATAAGCCGTTTACTAAAGATATTATAACCTCTTTATAAATTGTTCTTCTCGCATCAGCACCTACAATATCTCCTAGTGCCATTTGACGAACTGTTACGGTCAATGTTTGAGTACCTGCATTACCACCCATAGAAGCGACAATTGGCATCAAAATCGCTAAGGCAACTAAAGATTGGATAGTTGCATCAAATAAGCCAATAACCAAGGAAGCTGCAATAGCAGTAACAAGGTTAAGCCCAAGCCAGATAGCTCGAGTTTTTCCAATAACAAACATATCTTCATCCTGCTCAGCTTCATCATTAACACCCGCTAAGTTATAGATCTGTTCAGTTGCAGTTTCTTGGATAATGTCATAAATATCATCTGAAGTAATCCGTCCAAGTAAAATATTATCATCATCAACTACAGGGATAGAACTTAGGTTATAGTTAGTAAACATCTCTACAACCTCTTTAATATTTGCTTTGTGATTTATAAAATAGTTTTTATATTTCTCATAAGGGATATCTTCAAAAGTTAAAGCATGCTCAAAAATAATCAACTCTTCTAATCCTACAGAACCTAAATATTTATGATTTTTATCTGTAATATGAACATGCCAAATATTATCTAACTCCCCTGCTTCTTTAAGCTCTTTAAGTTTTTTTATCGAAGTACCAATATTTTCATTTATGGTCGCATTATAAAGCTCAGTTTGCATATAGGAACCAGCTTCATCCTCTTCGTAAGACATAAGCTGCTCAATAATCTCTTTATCTTCATCCTCAAATCTTTCTAAGATTCCCTGAGCTATCTCTTCGTTCTCTTCACTTAGATTTTGAATGAAGCTAGCAGCATCATCTGTATCCATTTTAGAGGCAATATCTGCAATCTTTTTTGTACTAAAAAGCTCTGTTATCTCCTCTTGTATATACTCAGGCATCTCAGATAAAATCTCTGCAAAAAGCTCGTGTGGTATCTTTTTAAGAACGCTAATGTAAGTCTCTTTGTCTATCTCTCTAATCTCTAGTAATTGTTCAGCAATATCATATGGGTGGGTCGTAGTATTTTCACTTTTAAATTGGTTAATTTCTAAAAATACAATATCAACTAATTCATTCAGTTCTTCTTGGTTTATTTCCACTTGAGACTCCTTCTTATTTGACTTTAACATTATACAAAGAATAATCGTAATACGACTAACTTTATTTATCGATTTTTCAAGTATTTAACTACATTCTTAGAATAATGTTTGTATAATTTCATAATTAATTCTACATAGGCAAAACTATTGAAAAACATTAGAAACTTTTCTATTATAGCTCATATCGACCATGGTAAAAGTACCCTGGCAGACCGTATCATACAAGAGTGTGGTTCTGTTAGTGAAAGAGAGTTAAAAACTCAAATGATGGACACTATGGACATCGAACAAGAGCGTGGTATTACTATTAAAGCACAATCAGTAAGACTTGATTATGTCAAAGATGGTGAACACTACATTCTCAACCTCATAGACACTCCGGGCCACGTTGATTTCTCTTACGAGGTGAGTAAATCTTTAGCATCTTCTGATGGAGCTCTATTGATTGTTGATGCAGCGCAAGGTGTTGAAGCACAAACAATTGCAAATGTTTATCTAGCACTTGATAATAATTTAGAGCTTATTCCAGTGATAAACAAAATAGATTTACCTGCAGCTGACCCTGAAAAAGTCGCTGAAGAGATTGAAACCTCTATAGGTATAGATGCAACAGATGCTTGTCTTGTTTCTGCAAAAAGCGGCATAGGTATTCGAGAACTTATTGACGCCATTGTAGATAGAGTGCCTGCTCCTGTAGGTGACCCTGATGCTACAACTAAAGCGATTATTTATGATTCTTGGTTTGATCAGTACCTTGGAGCATTAGCACTTGTTCGTGTTTTTGATGGCGAGATTAAGAAAAATCAAGTTATTAAACTTATGAGTAATGGTGAGGAACATCAAGTTCTTGATTTAATGTATCCACACCCTATGAAAAAAATCAAGACGCCATCAGTTAAATCTGGTGAAATTGGTATAGTTGTCCTAGGGCTCAAAGAGGTAAGCGTTGTAAGTGTTGGTGATACTATAACAGATGCGAAAAATCCGACAGCAGAACCTGTTGGAGATTACGAGCCTGCAAAACCTTTTGTATTTGCAGGGCTCTATCCAATCGATACAGACAAGTTTGAAGATTTACGTGATGCTCTTGATAAATTACGTCTTAATGACAGCTCACTCTCTTATGAACCTGAAACCTCTATAGCTCTTGGTTTTGGTTTTCGTGTTGGTTTTCTAGGTATGCTTCATATGGAGGTTATCAAAGAGAGACTTGAACGTGAATTTGACTTAGACCTCATCGCTACAGCTCCATCAGTTATCTATAAAGTATATCTCACAAACGGGGAAGAGGTTGCAGTTCATAACCCTTCTGAACTTCCTGCAGTAAATAAGATAGATAGAATTGAAGAACCCTATGTAAAAGCAACTGTAATTACTCCAAGTGACTATCTTGGTAATATTATCACTCTTTTGGTATCAAAACGTGGTTCTCAAACAAAAATGACATATCTTAACGAAGATAGAGTTTTACTTGAGTATGAGATCCCGATGAATGAGATTGTAGTGGACTTTTATGATACTCTCAAATCTATCTCAAAAGGGTATGCTTCATTTGATTATGAGCCAATTGATTTTAAAGTTGGTGATCTTGTAAAACTTGATATTAAAGTTGCAGGAGAAGCAGTTGATGCACTTAGCATAGTTGTACCTCGTAATCAAGCATTACCGCGTGGTCGTGTACTTGTAAAAAATATGAAAGAGCTTATTCCTCGTCAACTTTTTGAAGTAGCTGTTCAAGCTTCACTTGGATCTCAGATTATTGCACGTGAGACTGTAAAATCTATGGGTAAAAATGTTACTGCCAAATGTTATGGTGGAGATATCACCCGTAAACGTAAACTTTTAGAAAAACAAAAAGCTGGTAAAAAACGTATGAAATCTATTGGTAAAGTACAACTTCCACAAGAAGCATTTATGTCTGTACTTAAGATGGATTAGATAAAAGTTAAGTTATGAAGTGTTTGATGTGTGAGTCTCTTTCACTCAAACACATCTGCCCCTCTTGCCAAGAACTTTTTTTACAAGCTTCTCTATACAAACGTAAACTCCCTAATGGCGTCACAGTAATATCATTTTATAAATACCAAGAGATTAAAGAACTTCTTTTTACTAAACATACAGATCTTGGTTTTCATATTTATAATATTTTAGCGGATCTCTCTTTAAAAAAATTTGCGCAAGAGTTTGAGTTTGAGGAGAAAATAGTTTCAATCCCTGTTGATGACGCCATTACAAACGGCTATTCACATACTGCTATACTCAACAAAAAGCTACAATCAAAATACATTCAACCACTTTATAATAAACTCAGAGCAAAAAATTCAATCTCTTACTCTGGGAAAAGCAAAGCCTTTAGACTCTTAAATCCTAGAAATTTTCAAGTAAAAAACTTTCAACAAAGTCAGCTAATTTTAGTTGATGATATTATCACAACAGGTTTAACACTTACACAGGCTATTGAGGTGCTCAAACAAAATAAGAAAGAGGTTTTATTTTGTTTGACACTTGCAGATGTTAATTTTAAATAATCCCTAAAAAAACTTTTTAAATAATTTTTGAACACCCTTTTCTATCTCTTCGTTGGCTTTTTCTTTGAGTAAACCTTTTATTTCGACGCCATATTTTGGTGAATCTACATCCCCTTTTAAAGTTATAGTGAGTGGATGTTTATTTGCTACTATATCTATTTTAGAGTTTATTTTTTGTGTTTTAGAATTAAGCTTTGTATTTTTTGTTTTTATTGACGCCGTTCTAGATTTTAGATCCATCGATGCTACAATATTCTCTTTATTAATATTTGCACTTAGATCACCTTTGAAGTTTTCTTTATATAAATCAACTTTCGTATAATCTTTAACAAGTGTCATCATCTGATTTTTAGTAAATACTCCATCTTTTAACAGACCTTTAAATGTACCTTTTTCTTTTAAAAGATTATAATCAACTTTAGCATCAAGTGATGACTTGAAAATCTTTGGATACACGAGCATATCTAAAATTTTCAAAGTTTGCATAGCGCTAATATCAGCATGAAAATCATCATTATGTAGTTTTCCATCAATTTTACCATCAGCTATATTTGAGTGAAAAGTAAGATCTAAGTCTTTGTCCTTTTTAAGTTCCCCATCTACAACTACACTACCCTTAAGCTCTCTATCGGTAGCAAAATAAAGATTTTTCAAAGAGTGTACTTTTGTTGTATAATCGCTAGTTAGTGAGCCATCTGCTATGTTAAATCTTGCTTTTTTAATATCAAAGTCAGCCAAAGTCGATTTAAAACTCACTTTAGTATCTGCTATGTTTTCATTTAATACTGTAGTTGTTTTTGATGTGAATGTAGTTTTAGGCATCTGCGTTTTAAATTCATAGGCTTTCGTTATATACTTAGAATCAACTAAACCTTGAGAGATTGTTGAGACCACCTCCCCTTTTAACTTCCCTACTCTTGCATCTGGTATATCAACATCTAAGTTAAAGACGCCATCTGCATAATGGGGTTGCTTTACCATATATAAAACTTTTGCCAATTGTAAATTTTTCATTTGTGCTTTTACACTTGCTGGTGCAAACTCTTTGAGTATTGCTTCAAAACTTGTATCAGAAGAAGCGATATCACTTTTACCTTCCACTACTAATCTTTTTTTATCCCCTTTGATTGTACCATTAAGCTTCAAAGCACCTCTTACATCAGCACCAGTTATTGGTTTAAGAACTGCTAACTCCTCTACATTGACGCCATAGTTCAAATCCATTCCCATAGTGTCAGGGACAATATGACCTTTAGAGTTTAATTTCGCTAAGTTAGAGTTAAACGCCATTATATAATCAACATCTTTACCTTTTAAATCTACATGCGTTTTTGAATCAAATTTTGTTCTAGGAACAGTAACCCCGTAAGATTTTTGCATCACCTTAGAGTTAAGAAGACCATTATCTAAAGCTATATCCAGATAACCAGCTAAATTTTTAGGATCTAATGATGTAAGTTTTACATCTACATCCAAATCAGATGAAGCAAAATTCTCTT
>Ga0193965_1000559_pt1 | contig 11550 bp, 9 predicted proteins | sample FB_8_MG_FD_140330 | JGI IMG/M metagenome (GOLD analysis project Ga0193965, IMG submission 140330) | Microbial mat bacterial communities from the Broadkill River, Lewes, Delaware, United States - FB_8_MG | ecosystem: Environmental > Aquatic > Freshwater > River > Microbial mats | place: USA... | reverse complement strand
ATCCTGGGGGCTATGGTCAAAATGATAATCTCCCACAAGACACCCGAACGGCTCACCACCCAGAAGGTCCAGTCCCTCTCCGTAAATCTTTTTAAAAATGGGACTCTGATCCCAGCGAACCCCTTTAAAATTTTTAAGGGTTTTAGCCAATTCATTTTTACTGATGTTCAATGCCCTAATTTTCAACATTTCATCGGTTTCGGTATTGTTAATCAGGTAGTAAAGACCCCGCCAGGCCCCCTCCAGTTGTTGGAAATCCGAGTGATGAAGGATCTGGTTAATCTGTTCCGTGAGCTTCTGGTCAATGGCTGCTTTAATGGCTTCTATGGTGTTGACGGCATTGGAAGACACAAGCTTTGTGTCTTTGAGCACATACTCGGCAAGGGTCCGCACCGCATTTTCGACCTCATCCTTTGCCCGATCTGATTTCGGCTTAAATTCCTTTTTCAGCAATGATGCAAAATCATCCGGTTCAAGTACCCGCACTTCTTTCTCAATCCCGCTGGTGGTTTGCTGTTCGCTCATGGCTTTACTCCTTAAGATTCAGAAGAAGGGTTGTCAGAAGATTCATCGGCAGCCCCCTGGGCCGAAGTCAGCGCTTTTTGCAGTGATTCATCCTGAATGAGATCTGCAATGAGATCCTCAGCACCGGTTTTGCCGTCCATTTGCGTCAACAGCGTCTCCAGCTGAGTTCTTGCTTCCAACAATTGTTTCAGACCGTCCACATTCCGGGCAATGGCATCCGGAGAAAAATCATCCAGGCTCTCGAAGGTCAGGTCGACTGCGATTTCACCCTCACCGGTAATGGTATTGGGAACCCTGAAAGCGGCATGGGGTCTCATGGCCTTAAGTCGATCCGTAAAATTATCGGCATCAATATCTAAAAATTTACGATCCGGGACTGGCGTGACTGGCTCATCAGGTCTTGGTTTACCGGCCAGATCCGCCATTACGCCCATTACAAAAGGGATTTGAACTTTTTTCTCGGCACCGTAAAGTTCCACGTCATATTCAATCTGAACACGCGGGGGCCGATTACGACCAATGAATTTCTGACTGCTTTGGGCCATATCATTTCCTCCTAGACTGTCGGGTTTTCAATTTTAATTATTTAGTTAATTTTTAGGTAAAAGACCTATACTCCCCCTTAAGTTATTCTATAACTTGATTGTGAACAAAACCAAGGGGGAATATCCTGGTCTGCCCATGGCAGTTATTTTGATTTTTCTTTTTCCGGTTCCGGAAATGCGCCCACAAGATTTTGAATCTGATTTACGCCGTCAGGGGCAATGTCCTCCAAAATCTCGATAAAATTTTTTTCCACCAGCCTGCCGGCACGTTTCAGCAGGAGGGGTACAGGGCTGGCCGGCTCATTTTCGGCATAATACTCACAAATCAGGTCCAGCATCCGAAGAATATCTCTCCTGCCGCTTATTGTTGCCGGATTCATGGAAACACCGACCGGGAGAGGCTGAGCCGGTTCCAAAACCGTTGAATTTTCATCCTCGTTTTCCGCACCTGATACGTTGGGGATCTTTCCAACCCGGTCTGCCATAATTTTGCCGATATTGTTCAACACCTTAACCAATTCGTCAAATTTAACGGAATTGTCTGATCCGACTTTTTCATCCAATATTCGTTTGAGAGTCTTGACCTCTTTGAGAACATTATCGACATCACTTTGTGTTTTACGCAAGGTTTCAGGATCAGTATCCTTAAAAGCCGCTTCAATGACTTTCATTTCCGGATTTTCCTGTCCCTCATCTTCAGCCTTTGTTACGGATTTTAATGTTTTGTTTGCAATATAAATATGACGCAATCCATAACGCCCCATTTTCGTGGAATGGCATAAGGGGATTCTCATGATGGGAGAGATAAAACGATTCTCATCATTGATCTCCCACAATACACTGATCCGTTGCGTCGGATCATTGTTATTTTCAACATCCAGCAAGGGATAAACCGTATCCCAGTACTCCTCAACAAATCCCCGTATCAGTCTCAAAGCATCATATAAACCTGCAAAGCCCTGTACTGCTATCGACGCCCTGGCCAGGATAACCGCAATTCTGAAGTCATGGGTTTTCCCCAGTAGTTCCAGTGCCGCTTTGTGCACATCCTTCCAGTTGGGTTTACTCAATACCTTTCCGTTGGGGTCTTTCTTGATTTCGGTATTTTGCGAAAGCTCAAACAGATCATTAGAAGACGCGTTCTCTCCTGAAGGGGCTTCAGGAGAGATTTCTTTCAACAGATTTTTCAGATCAATTCGGCTCAATGCTGTTCTCCCTTTTGATGTCTATTCCATCGGTCAGGAATGTCGAATATGCAGATGCCGGCGGCATGGGCTCATAGACCCGCAGGCATGGCCTTACGAGCTCGGAACCGACAGTACCCCACATACTGTATTCTGCCATAAATTTGTTCATAAGACCACTACTTAAATTGGCTAGTGCCTGAACCTCCCCCCCCATGGTTCCCATTTCAACATACAGCCCCCCATGCAGATTGTTTTGGCTGCCAAAATGCGGCCCAGTGGCAGGAAAGCCGATACGGTGACGACCTTCATCAAACTGTGTCATATCAAAATCATTCTGCAGACCTGAAAGTGCCATTTGCTCGACAGCCTCAAACCATTCCCCTGCCTGGTCCAGCAATTGGGGAATAGCTGTATTTCCCGGTACTGATGCGGCCAGGGTCAGGGGAAAATATCGTCCCACCCTGTCAACACTTGGGATCAGAACTCCGGCCCATGCCTTTTCTCCACAAACCCCAGGACTCAGCATGAACCGCCAAACGGGACTGGTCAGAAAAATATCCAGCCATCCGCTACCCAAAATCTGCTGGCTTTTGGAAATCGAATCCTGGAGCCATGCATCCCAAAATTGAATAAAATCTGCCGGCAGCCCCCGGGAAACAAAATCCCCTAATATAGGGATCTTACCGTACATTCCCAATTTGCTTTCTATACAACTCATAAAACCCCCGGGCAGTGAAACGCCTGTAGTTCAGTCGAGCCAAACGGGTTCACAACACTCCCGGCAACCATTCGGTATCGGGCGTCATGTCCGTTTACCGTGAATGTTATGATAAACCTGTTTTTCCCTTTTCGGGTCAGCCTGACGCTGTCAAGCGCACGGAACCAGGCCCAGGGTCCTTCTTTCCGGTCCTGAAAAATATTGCCGTCGAAAGTTTTAACCCCCCACTCAACCACCGGAACCGGTGAGTTGTCCGGTTCCGGCCACTGAAATTTTTCGGTTCGTGATCGTCCATGGCTGTACCTGATGGTTTTCCCCCCGATAGTCAATTGAAATTCTTTGGCCGACGCATCCAGCAATTCAGGCTTCAGTTCAAATTTAATAGAGGGCGTCCGGTTTCCCATAAAATATATCTGCCTGATCCGTTCAGACCGTTTAAACTGTTCCAAACTAACGGCTGATACTATCCCTAACTTCTTATTATCTATAATCTTTTCCTCCCAATCAACATTGGAAAGAGGCTTGATATGTTCCTTTAAAAACGTATCAATGATGCCATTTGGCTGAAAAAACCGGTTAAAATCATCCAAAGAGACATCTTCTGAGCTGATTTTTGACAACGGGTAGCGCCCGGAAAGTGTTTCCTTAAATGGTGCCACCACGTCTGCTTTCCATATACTGTTGAGTTCCAATTTTGCAGACTTGAGCATGATTTTCCGGGCCGATGCAGCCAATGAGGAGAGCCATTCATTGAAGGGGTCGGGAAGCTGTTCCGCATACTTGCGTGTAGACGTGATTAAATCGCCGCCGCTGCGTATGCGTTTTTTTAGATCATCAAGAGCGACTTCTGAAGCATCATACCGGTCCATTAAATCCCGCAGTTTTTCAAGCCTTGTTATGATTTCATCCAGCAGCGGCGGTTCTTCCCCACTTTCCTTGATTAATTCATTAAGTCGTTTGAATTGTTTGATATTATTTGACAATTCTTCAGAAAAAGGTGCACTCTTTTCTAAAAAAGAGGTGTTTGTCTCAATTTTTTTGAGCAGCTGTTTCAGGGGATTTTCCCTGCTGCTGGTAAGGCGGTGCAGCATTTTATTGGCGTGATGCACATCTTTTGACGGAGTGATGGACAATTTGTTCAATAAAAAGGCCCATTTTTGGATATAGTCAATAAAATAAACCCGCTGAAGATTATCGTACAATATCTTGGTATCGCCAGTACCTTTTTCAGCATCTGCATTTTTCAGCACCCAGTTCTGATCTATGGCGTTTTCAATAAATCCGGTTCCCTGTTTGTTGAAAATTTCGTCGTATCCGATGGCCGTATACAATCCGGGTATGGACATTTTAAGGATTGATGGACCAAAAATCTGTTCAATATACTGAATATCTTCTACCTGAAAATTGTATTTTTTAACCGGCAAATATTCACTTTTCAGCTGATTGTATATTTGTTTGTATAACGGTACTGAATTGAGTTTTTCCCGTGCAGCCGCGATCAGTTTCTCATTCAAGGGCTTAAGTTCCCATTTAAAATCGGATAAAAGCAGATCTTTTATATGCATCCTGTAATTCGCCCTGAACTGCTCCGGTTCTCTTTGGAAATTTTTGTCCCAGTCTTTACCTATTTTTTCTATGGCCAGATCAAGATCTTCTTTTCTTTGTTCCGGCGAGCGGCGTTCCAGCATCAGGTAAACTTTCAGTAAATTATAAAAATCACTGGTCTTGCCCTGATCCCTGACACTGAATTGATCAATGCTTCCAACCAGGCGCTGTTCAAGCCTTGTGACGATGACAGGAAGAAGCTGGCCTTTTAATAATTTTTCATAGGACCGGTCAATCTGGTTATTGATTTTGACGCGCTGGTCCAGCCCCATGCCCATCCATTTGGAATCATTTTCCTGGATTCGGCCAGCTAATTTGAACAATGTCAGCTTCTCATGCAGATTTTTTACCCCGCTTTCCCAGTCGCTTACTGTACCGGAAATATCTTCATACCCTGAAATGACGTTCCCAACCTCAACAAGATAACTTTTATTGTTCATAAAGCTTGTCATCCAGCCTATGAAGATAAGCGATGTTGCCACAAAAACCGCGCCGTACGCCAAATATTTAAACCATCGTTTCCGATATTCCACACGGGGGTCAGCACCGGCCATTTCAGACTCAGGAAAAATCACTTTATCCAGCAAGTCATAGATAAAATAGCTTTTGCCCTCACCGCTGTATACGGGTACGGCCTGTTCATCCAGACCGTAAGTTTTTGATAAAATTCCCATGATCCGGTCAATGGGCGTACCTTCCTGGGTCGCACTGGTAAAATAAATGCCGCGTGTCAATAACGGTCGTTCAAACCGGCTGGAATCAAACGTCCGATGGATAAAATCCATAATTACCGGCTTGATCAAAGCCATTTGCCTGGGAAAATCCAAAATCAGGCTGCGGCGCCTGATATCCGGTTCTTCATGAACCCGGCCCAGAGTCATCCGGTTCAACCGGCCCAGCAGTGCCTCATAATCGTTGTCAAATCCGGCAATAAATGTATTGGTCTGTTCAGGGTCATTTCCCTCAAATGTCCTGCCCCAGACCTGCTCCCTTTCTTGGGGACGGAAATAAGCAAAAAAATCCGAAAAACCGGAAATGAGATCGCATTTTGTGAACATCATATAGATAGGAAGCTGAATTCCTAACGTGTCGTGCAGTTCTTCAATACGCTGCCGGACCTCCCTGGCATGCTGCTGCCTTTGCTCTTCTGTCTTGCGCAACAGATCGGAAATGCTTGTCGCCACCAGAACCCCGTTTATCGGCCTTCGGGAACGGTATTCCTTGATGAGTTTGAGAAATCCCTCCCAGGCCGCCTGGTCAACAGCCTGATGGCTGTCCTGGGTGGTATAGCGTCCGGCAGTATCCAGAAAAATAGCGTCATCCGTAAAAAGCCAGTCACAATTTCTTGTCCCGCCCACTCCTTTTATGCCATTTTTAAACTCCATATGATCTGAAAAAGAGGAAGTGATTCCGGAATTCATAAGAAGCGTGGTCTTACCTGATCCGGGTGCACCAATGATGATATACCAGGGCAATTTATATAAATATTGGTTATCCCGTCCTTTTTTTGACCTGATGCGTTTGAGATTCTGCAAAGCCTCTTCAAATTTCAGACGCAGAATCTTGAGTTCTTCTTTTTGTTTTTCTTCGATTTCCAGCTCAGACTCAGCAATTTTGTCCATGAGCTGCTGATCGATTTTTCCGGACCGGGCTCTCATACCCAGGCGATACACCGCCCAGATCACAACCCCAAAAAGCATGACCAGCAGACGGTTAAATTCGGGTGCCAGCGGTCTTTTTCCGGCAAACCCGAAGAAAGGGCCTGCATACCAGATCATCACGCATATCGCGATGATACCCAGAAATGGTATCAGCCACTTCTGCTTCTTTATAAATTTGATTAATATTCTCATGAATTACCTGATGTGAATTTCTATACGGCGATTGATGGCTCGGTTTGCTTTGGAATTGTTGGGCACAACCGGTTCAGCATAGGCCATTCCAGTGGACGTCAGTCGATCTGCAAGTGAGGGCTGAGTCTCACTTATGATTTGCGCTGCCTTCTGGGCCCGTGCTTTCGAAAGACTATAATTATCCGGAAACCGGATAGAAAATCGGATTCTTTGGTTATCCGAATGTCCAAAAATATCAATCCGTGAGTTGTCATTTCTCACCTCATCCGCAATTTTTATAAAAATAGGATAAAGCTCTTTTTTTATTTCATCCTTTCCGGACAAAAAGGCATTTGGGATGCGGATAACCGGCCCGTCCAGCACACTGACAAGATTTTGGTGAATTTCCAATGACAGCAATTTTCTGAACCTTTCATTTTCATCAAAGGCCGGCCTTTTTTCCGGCACAGGATCAGCAGGATCCGGAATCCAGACCGGCGTTTCCACCTTTTGGGCTGGAATCGACGTCAAAGCCTCGGCGCTAATGGCAACGACCCTGTCATATACATCATCCGAAGCTTTTGAGATGGTAAAAAGAAATCCGCTGAATCCCGCAAGAAGAAACAGTCCTGCCACCGCCGATACCACCCACAAGGGGACATAGCGAATTAAAGGATTGCTAACCGGTCGCCCCTGCCAGTGGGTGGACAGGTTCCGTTCTGCAGTCCCTTCGGTTTGCTGGATCAGGTGATGAATTTCACCGCGCTCCTCTTCAAGCATGCTGAACCCTTGGGGCATTGTACGGTATTTTCCCTGGAATCCCAGGCTCAGACAGGCATATGCAAATTTAAGCAGTTCCAGTTTACGGCTGGGCCGGCGCTTGAGGTCTTCAACAGTCTCAAAAAAGATATTTCCCATGTTAACATGTTTAAAGAAAAACGCAGACAGGTTCTCATATTTCCAGTTGCTCTGGTTTCCCCACGGGGTATTTAAAACCGCTTCATCCAGCAGGGAACACAAAAGCAGTTTTGAAACACGGACATCGGCCTCGGAAACCCCCTGTTCATAACACCGCATTTCAATCTTTTTGATTTCAGCAACCAAGTTTTGAAACAATCCCCCGGTATTATGATAAACAGACAGATTACGAATTTTAGGTACCAGGGATAACAGGGCAAAGGAATTGGCAATAAATATATTTGACTTTCCCAAATATGCCGCCTGGATATCCCTTTCCCGAATATCCGGGGAGATGGATGGCTCTTGCATGGCCTGGCGAATCTGTCTTCCCGCCGGCCTGGGACAGACAATGGTTTTATCATCATCAACAAAATCAAAAGAATCTGAACTGCTCATAACCTTAGCTTAACCTTTTTTAATCGCCCAAAACTCCAGCTGAAGTTCGGGAAGATTGCTGGAAATATGAATGGCGATACCGGCGGATGTTATTATTTTATCCCATAAATCACATTGGGTGTTCAGTTCGAAATAGATAAATCCAGGGTGGTACGGCAGTTCTTGGGGTACCACCGCAAGATGGTGAATGTCAATGCCTGGTGTAAGGGACTTGATGTATTCATTGATTGTTTCAACCGGGGCAATGATGGTCTGGTTCGGTAAATTTTCCTGAAGGGCTTTGTTATCCACCCGGGCTTTAGCCGCCAGCACGAAAACCGCACTCTGCAGCAGGCCCGGATCCGGCCTGCGCGCGGCATATGTATTGTATTTCGGGTCTGTGAGTTTTATGGGTACCGCTCTTTGCTCGTACACTTTGGCCAGCAGCTGCCTGAGATCTTCCATCACGGGAGAGAACGTTTGCTGAAGGTCGTTGTGGCGATAAGGAGGATACTCTTTTGGACGTCTTTTTTTGGCAAAAAACGTCACCAGTTCACCTGACAACTGGATGATAAACTGATAAAACCGTTCCGGATGCAGCTCAGGGAGCGCTGATAAATGTTTAAACAGCTGCTGATACCGGTTGACTGTCTGAAGCAGTAAAAAATCGGAAATTCCGGCAATCCCCCCTTGGTCTTCACCACCCATCCGGGCAGCGATTGCCTCGCCACGGATGTTCAGCAGCCCGATCAGTTCAAGGATGTATCCCTTGAGGCTTTTTGTCGTAACACAATTCACATTGGACGGAATATAGTTTTCATCCAGCATTACATTTTTATCCGCCCGTGCCTCAATGATCCTGGCAACGCCTATACATGTATACCCGGACCGTTCATCCCGTTCCATAAGTAGACGGGTTTTTAATCCACCGGTATATAAAGGAACCCTGCCGTCCCCACCCAATGTAATATTATTTTTCACATCCCGTTCGCTTATCCGGTACCGGGCCAAGCTTTCCGGATTTTCATCACTGTCCGTTTCTATACCGTCAGGCCGTCTTACCGGCAGTGAAAGGTAAATGATTTCATTGCTGATATCTTCAGGAATTTCCACAGGCAGGGGCAGTTCTTCGTCTCCGGGAAAATAAAAAGGCGTACCGTCCTGGAAAATACCTGAACATTTTTTGAGACCCAGTTTCCCAATCCCCAAAAGTTCGGTGTCAATGACCAGGTCCTGAAAACCCCAGTTAAACGGCTGTATGCCTAAAAACCGGCCATTAATCAGATTTTCAAGAAAACGGTCATGCTGCTGAAAATGCTGGGCACACAAGGGCATCCCTTCCAACCAAACAACCTTTCTACAATTCATAATATATCAGATTCTCCTGTTTTAAACGGCAGCTCAGCTTTTCCTTTTCGCATCATTTATTTCCCACATAAACGCTTGATACGCTTTGGCAAATTCCTGATCAAAAAATGTTTTAGGCGTTTCCTTGACAATATCATTGTATGCCTTTGTATACGCCTCCCAGCTGTGGGCTTTTCCCATAATTCCTTTTTTTTCAAAATTATGAGGGTCCAAGTAGTTGAGCAATTTTTGCAAGGTTGCCTGTACACCGGCACTCACCGCCAGTTGATGATTTTTAACATCTTCATAACCGTCACGAATCGACGAGACAGGATCCAGAAAACCTGATTTACGGTCAAGCAACAAGAGCTTAATGGCATCCTCCACAGTAGGAGAAAATTTAAGGGGGTTATTTCTTTCTATTTCCACCATGGTCATCATAATGCCGGTAATCTGCGCTTTGCTTTCCGCACGTGCCCGCAAAACGGTTCGCAGCCCCTCTATCAATTCCCTGAAAACGACTCCCACCGTTTGAATGAGTTCAGGTATCTCTTCAGAAGGGATTTGTTTCCCATCAATGATTCCCAAAGATTCCAGAAGAACCTGGGTCAGTTCCGGATTGCTGGTTGCGGGTTCAGACTGGGGTTCTGTGGCATTTTTTGTAGAATCGTTTTGCAATGATTCATGATTGTGGCTTTGTGGATCAGATCTTTCAGCCCTGACTTCCCGGGGTGATGGTGACTGTTCCCGGGACAGATGAGAAGGATTTTTAATGTTTTCCATTGACGATTCAAACTCTAACGAATCAAAATTGGAAGAATCAGCGTCTGGGGCAGGTCCGTGTTCCACTTGTGTTATCGGTGGGATAAGCGGCTCACTGTTTTGATCCGTCACATTTTGTCCACCCAGCAAGGATAGAAGATCTTCGGGGTTAAAATCTTCGGGAGGCATCTGTGATGATGAGGGCTTGTGGTCAAAAACCGCTCTCTCTGTAAAGGAGGGTTCAACAGATGGAGGTTCATAATGATCCACTGTTGTCATATGAGAATCAAAGACCTCGGGCGGTTTTACTTCATTGGTTTGCCCGGAAGAAGAAAACAAAGATGACGAACCGAGAGATTCTGTGGTGACTGGGTCCTGTACATCACCCTGATCAATCTCAAAAGGAGACAATTCCGGGCTGTACGCCTGCTGACCATAACCATCGTCGATATTAATTTTCAAGCGGTATTCACCGATTTCAAGCTCATCGCCGTCTTTCAGGCTATGACGATTGTCATGCAGCTCAAGACCTGCTGTTGAGAGGACTGTTCCGTTTGTGCTGTGGTCTTGAATATGGTATGAGTTGCCTTCAAACAGGATACTTGCATGTTTTGAGGAAATAATTAGGTCAGGATCCGTCAGATGCAGATCATTGTCTGGGGAACGACCGATCGTTCCTTTTTCTCTTTGAAAAGAGACGGACAATTGTTTCAACGGGGGACGCCCCTTGTAAGCTAAAACTTCAACCTTAAGTTCCATCTTCTGTCCTATTCATATCCTTATATCTACTGCATGGGTTAAAGCGTAATGCTTTGACATTTTTTCAAACTCTTTTAAAAGCGCTTCCATATCCAGAGAAAGGCCCAAACGAATAATATCAAAGGCAAATCCATCCCATTCCGGTAGTGGTCCTGTGCCGAGTTTGGCGCCCAAATTGTATTTCCCATAGTTAAAGCGGGAAATGACCGAATCAATTTCTGCAAATCCTTTGTCAGGTTTCAACCGCTCCCCGTCACGGGTGATACGTGCATGATTTCTGCTGATGGCCACATGGCCTTTGGAGAACTACAAATCACATAAGGGGGTGACGGCCAATGGTTATGTCATGGCATAAAAACTCCTGGATTTCCCCCTTCATGGGGCCGTAAATATGAACAAGCGGCACAATAAAATCAAGGCCTGTTTCATTTGGTATTACTCTGTTTAATGCTTTCCAGTCTTTCATAAAGGGTCCGGGCTTTTTTCAGGTTGGACTGGACATCTTTATAGCCGGGATCAATGTCTTCAACCTGTTCCCATTCGTTTATGGCCTGTCCTAGCTGCTCTTTGCCGAAATAATGGATACCAAGGTTATAGTGTTTTTCTTTGTATGTATCTTCACATGTTTTAATGTAGGTGGGACATTGCGTACAGGCGTCATTATACTGCTCCGCCGATAAAAAGCTCTGTCTGGCGTCAAGATACTGTTCTTTATTAAACTGGATCAGTCCCTGTTGGAAATAGCTCTCAAACAGATTGGCACCAATCTGCTCGTTGTCCGGATCCTCGGCTTGTGCTTTTTTGAAAAGCGGGATGGCCTGACTATATTTTTTCTGTTGGAAAAGGGCCATTGCCTGGTCATAGTCGGTATGTGTTTTAACAGGCGGAAACGGTGTGCTTTCTTCAGCCGGAGCAGCTTCGGGTGCTTCCGGGCT
>Ga0193965_1000558_pt1 | contig 11554 bp, 9 predicted proteins | sample FB_8_MG_FD_140330 | JGI IMG/M metagenome (GOLD analysis project Ga0193965, IMG submission 140330) | Microbial mat bacterial communities from the Broadkill River, Lewes, Delaware, United States - FB_8_MG | ecosystem: Environmental > Aquatic > Freshwater > River > Microbial mats | place: USA... | reverse complement strand
TTTTTAAATGATATTATTACTTTTGAATCATTAAGTGATGATAACATTGAAGCAAAAACTGAAATAAGTCATACTACAGGCTTTTCAGAACCTTTTTCTATAGCAATAAATTCAAGATATTTATTAGACTTTCTAAACTCTATTAACTCTTCAGAGTTTAATATAGGTCTTAATGAAGGTAATCTACCATTTATATTGAGTGACAATAATTTTAAAACAGTAGTAATGCCAATAGTTATCTAAACAAATTATGAAAAACTTTGAGGATGAATATAATCTTACTCAAACAGATATAGAAGATCTGTGGAATAAATATATATTCACTTCCTATAAAAAAAATCAATTTTCAATAAATTATAAAAATTTATCAGAATATGATAATGCTTTTTTAAAATATATTATTTCTAAAATAGAATCAAATATTAAAGAAAAAAAGGAAAAATGGGTTATTGTAAATACAGCTTCTAGATATAAATCAAAAAGCAGAAAAAAACAAATCATACTTTTTCCAATACTCTCTTATTTAATTAAAAAAAGAAATGAAAATATAAAAAATTTTGAAAAATTCAGCAATATTTTTTTTATAAATTCAATTTTTATAATTTTAAACACTACTATTTATTTTCTATATTTTTTATTACTTCCAATTTCACTTTATGGTTTTAATTTTTTAAGATAAGCTATTTATTTTCGTCAAACTTCTTTTTCAGATAAATTTAGATAAAATATATCCAATTATGCCACAATGGCAGTTGGAGTTATAAATGGAACAAAATTACGGTGCTAGTAATATTAAGGTCCTCAAGGGATTAGAAGCTGTTAGAAAACGTCCAGGTATGTATATTGGAGATACAGGACATCGTGGTCTTCATCATCTTGTATATGAAGTTATTGACAACTCGATAGATGAAGCAATGGCAGGTCATTGTGATACTATCACTGTAACGCTTACAAAAAATGGTACTTGTAGAGTTTCTGATAATGGTCGTGGTATCCCTACTGATATGCATCCAACAGAAGGTATGTCCGCAGCAACTGTTGTTTTAACAGTACTTCACGCTGGTGGTAAATTTGATAAAGACACATATAAAGTCTCTGGTGGTCTTCATGGAGTCGGTGTATCTGTTGTAAATGCTCTTTCGTCAGACCTACATATGACAATTCACCGAAACGGTGAAGTGCATGAGCAAGATTTTAAAATGGGTATACCTCAAAAAGCTTTAGAGGTAACAGGAACAACTCGTAAAACTGGAACTACAATAGAATTTGCAGCAGATCCAAGCATATTTACAGAAACAGTAACTTTTGAGTATGCATATCTAGCAAAAAGATTTAAAGAACTCGCATATTTAAATCCATTTATAACAATAAAATTTAATGATGAAAGAACAGGAACAAAAGAGGAGTATCATTTTGAAGGTGGTATTGCTCAATATGTTGAAGATCTCAATAAAAAAACAAAAGTAGCTGAAGTTTATTCATTTTCTGCAAAAATTGAAGATATAGAGTTTGATATAGCACTTATGTACAATGATTCTTATGAAGAAAAACTTTCATCTTTTGTTAATAATATTAGAACTCCAAACGGTGGTACTCATGAAACTGGTTTTAGAGCTGGTTTAACACGTGTCATTTCAAATTATAATTCACAAAATGGTTCAGCAAAAGAGAAAGATGTAAAAATATCTGGAGATGATACAAGTGAAGGGCTTATTGCTATTGTATCTGCTCGTGTACCAGAGCCTCAATTTGAGGGGCAAACAAAAGGAAAACTAGGAAATACTTATGTTCGTCCTCTTGTTCAAAAACAAACTTATGAAATTTTACAAAAATATTTTGAAGAAAATCCAATAGAAGCTAAGGCAATTGTTGCAAAATCACTTATGGCTGCACGTGGTCGTGAAGCTGCTAAAAAAGCAAGAGAATTAACACGTAGAAAAGATTCTATGAGTGTAGGAACACTTCCTGGAAAACTTGCAGATTGTCAAAGTAAAGATGCTTCAATTTGTGAACTTTATCTGGTGGAAGGGGATTCTGCAGGTGGTTCAGCTAAAATGGGTAGAGATCGTGTTTTTCAAGCAATTTTACCACTTAAGGGTAAGATTTTAAATGTTGAAAAAGCACGTTTAGAAAAGATTTTAAAATCTGACGAGATCACAAATATGATCACAGCTATGGGTTGTGGAATTGGTGAAGAGTACAATGAAGAGAAACTTCGTTATCATAAAATTATTATTATGACCGATGCCGATGTTGATGGATCGCATATTCAAACGCTTCTTTTAACATTTTTCTTCCGTCATTTCCGTGATGTAGTTGAAAAAGGGTACCTTTATCTTGCACAACCACCGCTTTACCGTTATAAAAAAGGTAAAAAAGAGATCTATTTTAAAGATGATCGTCAAATGAATGATTATTTAATTGATAATGGCGTCGAGTCTATGGAAGTTGAAAATGTTGGACACAATGATTTAGTTTCTTATTTTAAAATGGTAGATCATTATGCTGGAAGTCTTGAAGCTCTTGAGAGAAGATACTCTTTAGTAAATTTGATTCGCCATTTTATAGAAAATCCAGACCTAATCTCTTTAAAAGCAAAAGATCTTTTTGTAAAAGTGGAAGAGTTCTTATTAAGTATTGAAAATAATATTTTAACAAAAACTATAAATGAAGAAACAAATGAAATTCATCTTTTTGTTCAAACAAAAGGTGGAATGGAAGAGTTACGTATAAATGATGATCTCTTTACTGCTCCACATTTTACTGAAGCTAATTTTGTATTTAGAAAGATTCAAGAGTGGGAACTTGAATTTGAAAATGATATTTTAGTAGAGTTAAATAATATCAAAGAATATGCTAAAAAAGGTGCATATATCCAACGTTACAAAGGTCTTGGTGAGATGAACCCTGATCAACTTTGGGAAACTACAATGACACCTGAAAATCGTGTTTTACTTCAAGTAACTATAGAAGATGCTGAAATTGCATCTGATGCCTTTACTCTTTTCATGGGCGATGAAGTTGAACCACGTCGTAACTACATTGAAACTCACGCAAAAGATGTTAAACATTTAGATGTTTAAGTAGCACAATGTTACTTTCACAAACTAAAGAGAGGGAATATCGTTTTAAGTTAGCACTTAGGATGGTACTTCCTATCTTTGCCTTAGTAATTGCATTAATATTTAACACACTTATTGATGATAGTCTTAATTTCTCTACAAGTTTTCTTATTGAATCTATACTCCTTTTAGCTGTAAGTATATACTTTATACTTTATATTATTTATAAGGGTTTTGATGTACAAATAACCGAAATAGTCACAAAAACATTCACTAGAGAATATCTTTACAATTATCTAAAAAAAGAGATAAAAAAAAATAATTCTTATACTTTAGCATTGATAAGTGTAGATAATATCCATGATATAAACAGTATTTATGGTATTAAAAATGGTGATAAAGTTCTTTTTGAAGTTGTTAAATGGATAGAAAAAGAGTTTGAAAATAAAGGGATTAGTAACTATCCTCTCGGACATATAAAAGGTGGAGATTTTGTACTTGGTCTTAAAGGATTAAAAACTTCTTATAGCACTCTTATAAATATGATCTGTTTAAAATCAAGCGAGTTTAAAGTGAATGACATAGAGGTAAAAATATCTACAGCAATTACCGATACAACATTTTCCAATGAATTAGAGTACATGATAGAGAATTTATTTGAGATTCAAGAGCTCAATAAGGTACAAAAGACAAAACTTGATCAAAATATAAATCCAAACGAATTAGAGTCTTTGGTAATAAAAGCATTAAATAATAGAAGTTTTATCTTAAGTACACAAAATGTTTTTGAAAATAAAAAAATTGTAGCTAAAGAGTGTTTTGTTAAGCTAAAACATTCAGATTCAAAAATTATTCATCAAAAATCTTATATGAAAGTTATCTCAAAATTAGGTTTAGTTGTAGAGTATGATTTGATGATTTTAGAAAAAATTATATTTCATTGTGATGAAAATACAGATTTTTTTTATGCAGTTAACATAAACCCTTCATCACTGAGAAATCATGTATTTTTATCAAAGATGAAAGAACTTTTACGTGAAAACTCTTATTCAATGGGAAAAATTATATTAATTTTGAGCGAAAATGAGTATTATTCATATATAGAGAGATACAATTCTATTATTAGATCTTTACAAAATTTTGGAGTAAAAATTGCAGTAGATAGATTAGGTGCAATCCATACAAGTTTTTTATATTTAAGAGATTTAAATATCGATATTGTAAGATTTGATAACTATTACATAAAGAATTTAGAGTATAAAAATATAATTGATGGATTTAATAGTATGGCTCATTCTAAGGGTATGAAAACATGGGTGAAAATGGTAGAATCTGAGGAGATTTTATCTATAGTTGAAGATATTAACATTGATTATATTCAAGGTAAGTATCTATCAGAATTGGAAAAATTTTATGAAAGCTAAGAGGAGATAAGTATGAAATATGGTGAAAAAGAGATCAGAGAGTTTGATGTAGAAAAAGATATGGAGATATGGCCAAATGAGCATGAAAAAGAATACCTAATTAAAATTACTCTTCCTGAGTTTATGTCTTTGTGTCCAAGAAGTGGATATCCAGATTTTGCAACTATTTTTTTAGAGTATACTCCTGATAAATTTGTAGTAGAGTTAAAAGCTTTAAAACTTTACATAAACTCTTTTATGATGCGTTCTATCTCTCATGAGAATGTAGCAAATGAGATATACGATGTCATTGATGCTAAAATCAAGCCAAAATATATGAAAATTGTTGCAGATTTTAATCCTAGAGGTAATGTGCATACAGTAATTGAAATAGATAGTTCTAAAATAAAAAGAGACTAACAATGTTTGAAAAGTTACTAGGTAAAAATTCTCAAGAGAAATCGTCTGATGAGGATTTAGAGATAGTACAAAGAATCTCTAAAATGCATTTAACAGATATGCGCGCCTATCTCAAAGGAAGCATGGCAGGTATAAATCCTTGTGAAAATGGTTTATCTGCTGTTATGGATAATCTTATAAATATAGATGAAGATAGTTTAAAGAGATACATAGAGATAGATGATACAGATATTAAAAAGAGAAAAGGCTTTGAGGTTGTACTGCTAGTAGCTAAGAGTAAAAAAATAACAGTTGAAGTAGCAGAAAAAATTCAAAAATTTATAGAACTTTATGAAGATGTTATACTAAAGTTTGACACTCAAAACAAGCAGATTTATGCTTCACGCCTCAATGACGCACTTAATCTTGCTCTTACTAACATAAATACTATGACAGAATTGAATAATAAGATGAATATTCTTAAAAATTAAAATCTTCATTAAAAATTCATAAATTATTGGTAATATTTATCGATTTGAACAAGGAATTTTTAATGAAAAATCTTTATAAAAAACGGGCAAATAGATTTAATTTTATTTATGCGTTTATAGTTACTTTTTTACTTCTTTCTTTTACTACACGAACTGTTTTAGCAGTTTATTCTATTGAAAGTATAGATCTCTCATTTATAAGCATGTTAAAAGTATATTCTATAGGTACATTTTATGATTTTGTAGCTGTTAGTTATTACATTATCCCATTTGTTATTTATCTCTTAATTATTCCAAACAAGATTTTTAACTCTCAAATACATCGAAAAGTAAGCATACTTATATATTTTGCTTTTATTTATTCTATAGTTTTTAATGGTTTTAGTGAATGGTTTTTTTGGGAAGAGTTTGGAAAACGTTTTAATTTTATTGCAGTCGATTATCTGGTATATACAACTGAGGTTTTAAAAAATATTTGGGAATCATATCCTATTCCTCTGCTTTTATCGATAGTTTTATTGATAACAGGAGTTATATTTGTTTTTTATTATAAAAAAATAAAACTATTTGAGAGTATTTTTCTAGACGAGAGTAGTTTCAAACAAAGGTTTAAAACGGGTGCTTTCTTACTTTTATTACCAATACTATTTTTCAATATATTAAATCAGCAAAAACTTACAGATTCACTTGAGAACAAATTTAATGTTGAGCTAGCTAAAAATGGACTTTACTCACTTTTTTCTGCTTTTAGAAATAACACTCTTGATTATGATGCATTTTATATCACACATGACACAAACAAAGTTTTGACAAACCTTCATAAGTTACTAGCAACTAAAGATGCTCAATTTGTAAGTGATGAGCCTCAAAATCTTACACGTCAGTTCACATCAGCAACAGACGAGAAATATTATAACGTGATGTTAGTGATGATAGAGAGTCTAAGTGCATCGTACATGGGAATCTATGGAAATACTAAAGACTTGACGCCATCAATAGATGATTATATAAAAAAGTCTCTTTTTTTTAACAGACTCTATGCAACTGGAACAAGAACTGTTCGCGGTATGGAGGCTGTAACTTTATCGATCCCTCCAACACCTGGAAGAAGTATAGTTAAACGCCCAGATAATCATAAGCTCTCATCTGTAGGATTTGTGTTTAAAGAAAAAGGGTATGAAAATAAGTTTATTTATGGTGGGCATGGATATTTTGACAATATGAATGAGTTTTATTCAAATAACGGATTTGATATTGTAGATAGAAATAGTTTTAGTGAAGATGAGATAACGTTTGCAAACGTATGGGGTGTTTGTGACGAAAATCTTTTTGATAAAGCTCTTAAAGAAGCAGATAACTCTTATAAAAATGCAAAACCATTTTTTAATTTTGTTATGACTACATCTAATCACCGTCCATATACATTCCCAAAAGAGTATGCTGAGCAAACAAAATTAAAGGGAAGATCGAGTGGAGTAAATTATACAGATTATGCTGTTGATAAATTTCTTAAAGCTGCTTCAAAAAAACCTTGGTTTGAAGATACGCTATTTGTGTTTGTAGCAGATCACAACGGTGGGAGTGCAGGGGAGATAGATTTGCCACTTTATCGCTATCTTATCCCGGCGTTTATCTATGCACCAAAGATTATAAATCCAGAGATAAATTCAAAACTTTCTTCTCAGATTGATTTAATGCCGACAGTGTTGGCTTTAATGAACTGGAATTATAAGAGTAAATTTTATGGGAACAATATTTTATCAGATGAGTTTAAGCCAAGAGCATTTATTGGAACCTATCAAAAACTTGGATTTTATCGTGATGATAGATTGACTATACTCTCACCCGATGAGAGTGCAAAATCAATGCAGGTTCAAGAGCTAAAAAGAAAAAGTGTGCACTATAAAGAGATTGAGCTAAATGAAAAAGATCTTAAAGACGCTGTAAGTTATTATCAAGGAGCTAGTTACCTACATAAAAACAGACTTGATAGATATCAAGAGAGTAAATAAGAATAATGTGACTCAAGCCAAGAAAGAGCTTCCTGATGCGAGTTAAACTTTGAATTCATTTGAGAATCATAGGCATCATTTAAAATTTTCGAAAAAATTTCAGAAGGCTTGATACCAAATTGTACTATATCTTTTCCTTGTAAAATTGGTGCAAGCTTTTTTTTGAATACTTCTAACTCAATTGCACGATCTTTTATCATTGCAACTGAGATGCAGTTTTTATCTTCTGCTATACAAATAGCTTCGCTTAGACAGACTAAATCTTCTATGGTAGCTTTTGTTGCTAATTTATATATATCATAATCCTTAATTCCATTTTCATATATCTTCTCTATCATTTGATAGTTTTGAGTAATTTTTAAAATCTCGGTTAAAAGCGTTTTATCGCTTGTTAGATTTGTGATAAAAGCAATGGCGTCAGGAGTACTTAGTTTATGAACTAAGGCTGCTAATTTTAAAATGATTTTATTTTCTTTAATGGCGTCAAGAGTTCTGAGTGTACTCTTATATGCATCATTATCTAGAGCATCTAGCTCTGAAAAGTACTTTAAAGCACCAACTTTTTTTAAAAGCGTAAAACCAGTTGATGGCGTTTGTGATTTGAGGAGTAGTTTTTTTATCTCTTCATAAATTCTCTCATGGGAGAGTTCATCAAGCATATGATTTTTTACCATATTTGTACAAAGAAGTAGGAGTTTCTCGCTCATCTCAAAACCAAATCTTGCGCTAAATTGCACCCCACGTAAGATTCTTAATGGATCTTCTACAAATGTATCTTCATTAACTGCGTTGAGTGTTTTGTTTTTAAGATCTTTCAAACCATTAAAAGGGTCGAGCAGGGTTTTATTTATAAGATCATAGCCCATAGAATTAATCGTAAAGTCTCTTCTTATTGCTGCATCTTTATAGCTAATATTGACCTTAGTAATTATTTTAAAACCCTTATGGCCCGAGGCTGTTTTGTTATCCTCTCTTGGCAATGAAAAATCTAAATCATACCCCTTGTATGAGAGTTTACAAACACCAAAGCTTTTTCCAACGCTATTAACACTGCCAAATTCATATAAAATTTTCTCAAGAGTTTCAAAAGAGTTGACGCCATATACTTCTATGTCTATATCTTTTGATTGTATTTGAAGTAAGGAGTCTCTGACATATCCGCCAACTATTACAGGTTTTAGTTGATTTGTCGCTAATTTATTGAAGATGGCGTCTAACTCTTTTGGATATTCAATCATCTTGTATACTACTCAGTTTAGGTAAATTTATATAAGTATATCACTAATTTTACAAAGATGTTATAATTTTTTAGGTATAATCGCGAAAATTTTTCCCAATATATAAAGGGAAATTGCAAATAATTCAAGGACACCCCTAATGCAAAAAATTAGAAATATTGCCGTTATCGCTCACGTTGACCACGGTAAAACTACACTGGTTGATGGATTACTAGAGCAATCTGGTACGTTTGGCTCACATGAATCACATGATGAAAGAGCTATGGATAGTAATGCTTTAGAAAAAGAGCGTGGTATCACGATTCTTTCTAAAAATACAGCTATTAGATACAAAGATTATAAAATTAATATTATCGATACTCCGGGCCACGCCGACTTTGGTGGTGAAGTTGAACGTGTTCTTAAAATGGTTGATGGTGTTTTAGTTCTTGTTGATGCTTATGAGGGTGTTATGCCACAAACTAAGTTCGTTGTTAAAAAGATGCTTGCACTTGGTAAGATGCCAATCGTTGTAATCAATAAAATTGATAAACCATCAGCTGATTGTGATAGAGTTGCAGATGAGATGTTTGATCTTTTTGCAGATATGGATGCAACAGATGAGCAACAAGACTTCCCGATTATTTATGCAGCTGCACGTGATGGTATAGCAAAAATGGATATGGCAGATCCTGATGGAAATTTCGAGTGTATTTTTGAAACTATCCTTTCACATGTTCCAGAACCAGAGGGTGATGCAGAAAATCCATTACAATCACAAGTATTTACACTAGATTACGATAACTATGTTGGTAAAATCGGTATTAGCCGTATTTTTAACGGTACAGTTAAAAAGGGTGACAATGTTATGCTTGCAAAAGCTGACGGTGAGCTTGTAAAAGGTAAAATTTCTAAACTTATCGGTTTTCATGGTCTAAACCGTATGGAGATAGAACAAGCAGAAGCTGGTGATATCGTTGCATTCGCTGGTATGGAGACTGTTGATGTTGGAGATACTATTTGTGATCCAGTTAATCCTGTAGCACTTGACCCTATGCACGTTGAAGAGCCAACACTAACAGTTGTATTTGCTGTAAATGATTCTCCACTTGCTGGTAAAGAGGGTAAACACGTAACTTCTAACAAACTTCGTGAGCGTCTTGAATTTGAGATGAACACAAACGTTGCTATGCGTCTTGAAGTTGTTGGTGAGGGTAAATTTAAAGTTTCAGGTCGTGGTGAGCTTCAAATTACAGTTCTTGCTGAAAATATGCGTCGTGAAGATTTTGAGTTTTCTATCTCTCGTCCAGAGGTTATTACAAAAGAGATCGAAGGTGTTAAATGTGAACCATTTGAACACTTAGTTATCGATGTTCCTGAAGATTTATCTGGTGGTGTTATTGAGCGCCTTGGTAAACGTAAAGCTGAGATGAAATCGATGTTACCGATGGGTCAAGGTTTCCAACGTATCGAGTTTGAAATTCCTGCTCGTGCACTTATTGGATTCCGTGGGCAATTCTTAACAGATACAAAAGGTGAGGGTGTAATGAACCACTCTTTCTTAGAGTTTAGACCGTATACTGGTTCAGTTGAGTCACGCTCTTATGGTGCTCTTATCTCTATGACTCCAGGTTCAACACTTGCATTCTCATTATTTGGTATTCAAGATCGTGGTGTTCTTTTCATCGGTGTTCAAACTGAAGTTTATGAGGGTATGATTATTGGTGAGCATTCACGTCAAAATGACCTTGTAGTAAACCCTATTAAAGGAAAAGCTCAGTCAAACGTACGTTCAAGTGGAGCTGATGAAGCTATCAAACTTGTACCACCACGTGATATGTCACTAGAGCGTGCTCTAGAGTGGATCGAAGATGATGAATTACTTGAAGTAACTCCAAAATCTATCCGTATCCGTAAAAAATTCTTAACTGAAAATGAGAGAAAACGTAACTCTCGTAAGTAGTTTGGTAAAGACTCTGCAGTGTATCTGTAGAGTCTCTTTTTAAAAGAGAATTATTAGTTTATATTAAATTGCTCTTTATAGGCATCTTCAAGGGATGCAGATTTATCCTTGTAACTAATCAGATCCCCAATTTTAATCTCTATAACTCTTTTAATTTTCTCACCCTTAAGTGAAGACATCAGCATATCGTTAGCATTATCTTTTATGTGAACAGGTAGTATATCTAGACGATTTTTAAGTGCTATTATTTTTGAACCCTCTTTAAACTCTCCAAGTTTTATATCACCTTTACTTCTTGTGCCTTCTGGAAATATAAAAATAGAATCCCCCTCTTTTACTACAGCTTTTATATCTTTAAAAAAGTCACCCATTTGAGATTTTTCACGATCGAGTAAAATAGTTCCTGCGTTTCGAACAAAAAGACCAAAGAAAAAAGAGTTATACAGCTCTTTTTTTGATATCCAATGACCATACAGATTAGAATTTTCAAGTGCTATTTCTATAATAAGTGGATCAATTACACTTTTGTGATTGGAAACTAAAAGATACTGGCCATCTTTAGGAACTTTTTCTTGATTTATGATCTTAATCTCTAAATCAAGTTTACCTAAAAGTGTTCTTGCATATTGAAATCGTAAATTTTTTTTCTCAGTTGCTGAGCTAACTTTTGTTAGTTTATATCCAAAATAGTTAGTCAGATAAGTAGCATAAATAGCCATTTTAATTTGATTAAATGTAAGCAAAAAAAGTGCTCCTAAGTAGTGTATAATTTGGTAAAGAATTATAACATTATAGCTATGTAAAAATAATTAGCTACATCTCGATAGAGATAAAATATGATATACTTGAGTAAAAACAAGGGGTTAGATATGGACGGATGGATGTACTATGGTTCTTTAGCTGTAATAGCGATGTTTATTTTTTCAATGACAAGAACAAATAATAATTTCTTAGCACTTATCGCTTTTGTAGTAGGAGCGTATATTGTTTATTCTCATGAGACAGGT
>Ga0193965_1000554_pt1 | contig 11590 bp, 12 predicted proteins | sample FB_8_MG_FD_140330 | JGI IMG/M metagenome (GOLD analysis project Ga0193965, IMG submission 140330) | Microbial mat bacterial communities from the Broadkill River, Lewes, Delaware, United States - FB_8_MG | ecosystem: Environmental > Aquatic > Freshwater > River > Microbial mats | place: USA... | reverse complement strand
ATCCCAATTATTTTCAATATAAAGTTTTTTGAAATATTCTTTATATCCTTCATAAATATTATGAAGAGTATCTATAAAAAGTGATTTTCCAAATCTTCTAGGGCGAGATAAAAAGATATATTTATTATTTGTGATTAAATCAAAAGCTATTTTTGTTTTATCTACATAAAGATAATCTTCAGATATTATCTCTTTAAATGTTTGTATTCCAATAGGTAGTTTTTTTAGCATTTTTAACCTTTTCTATTTATTTTATAAGTATATCTAAACCTCAAAAAATATCTCTTGAACACTAAATTTTTCTTCTAATTGAGCTTTTAAATCAAACTCTTTTGGTAATGATGTTGTTTCATAACAAATAATAATATTATCATAATCTCTATCTATTACATTATAAAGAAAATTATCTATATTCTCAAAATAGTTATCTACAAACTCTATTTTTGAAGTTATCTCACCATCTATATTTATAGGGCTTCTTGTAGTTGCTTGAAAATAACAATCTATTTTACTATCTTCTATATATTTAGCTAATAAATAAGGTATATACATAAATTCAGCAGTTCCTAAAACCAAAACTTTTTTACCTTTTAGTTTTTCTAAATCTACATAATTAGATACATCTATATCTAATTTTTTTAAACCATATTTACCAAAATTATAAGGTATTATCTCATCAAGATTTTTTATCTCATTTTTATCTGGTTCAGATTTGATAAGAGTTTTTACCTCTTCATTATTTCTTTGAAACGAAAATTCACCTTTATACAATGATAAACATTTAAAATTATCATATTTTTTTGAAGTCCAATCAAGAATAGTTACAACGTAATAATCTTTGATATCTGAAAAAATATTTTTTAATTCATTTATAAGATTATTAGCAGTATTTCCTGTAGATATCTCATCATCTACAAGTATAATTCTTTTAATATCTTTTAACATTAATCTTAAATCTTTATCTATTGGTTCATAAAATATATGACTAGGTGCGTGTGAGTGCTCCTCTTGAAATGATAATAATACTTTTTGTGAAGTTGTAAATCTTGAAGAGTGTATATAAAAACTATTTTTAGAGTTATACTCTTCAAAAACACCTTGACCCAAAGCTGTAGCAGCTTCAGCAAAACCTATAAAAAGTGTAGGTTCATCTGATGTAGGAATAAGTGATGCTAAATCTTTGTAAGTTTCTAACATTTTAGATGGCTTAACAGCCATATGTTTACCTGTAACTTTACTTACAAAAAAAAAACCTCTTTTTTTATTTATTCTTGAACCAAAAGATACTAGATTATCTAGTATCTTATTTGATTCAACTTTTAGTGTACCTGTTTTTAACTCAATTGTTTTCAATCTTGTTCTCTTTAGTATCTTCAGTTTTATTCTCTTTTTGTACCTCAATCTTTTCTGCTCTATTCTCTTTGATTGAATGCCAAGTAGATATACCTATAAATGTGATACCAATAGTTCCAACTATTACCTCATTTATATGTCCAAATATTTTATAATACATAACTAAAGATAATGCTAAAATAGCATAACTTGCACCGTGTTCAAGATATCTAAACTCTGAAAGTGTTTTTTGCTCTACAAAATAAAGAGTTAAACTTCTAACAAACATAGCCCCAATACCCAAACCTACCATAATAATAAATATATCACTAGTTAAAGCAAAAGCACCAATAACACCATCAAAACTAAATGATGCATCAAGAACTTCTAAATATAAAAATCCCATAACACCACTTCTTACACCATTTGTACTCATTAGAGTATCTAAAGAAGCTATAATAGAGTGTAGTAAAATTCCACCAAAATATGCTAAAGCAATACTATGGTCTTGTGTTAGATATGTTAATACTAAACCAAATGTTATAGCTATAATAAGCTCTATATTATTTACCTCATTTAATTTATCTAAAGTGCTACTTCCCTCTATAATATTTATCCATTTATGCTCTCTATCCTCTTCAAAAAGAAAATCAAGAAATACCATTAGTAAGAATGAACTACCAAAAGCATAAATAACTTTTTCTACACTTGATAAAACTTCGTGATATTTAGTAGGATTATCAACTGCTACACTAAATGTCTCAAATACACCCATACCACTAGCAACAGAAACAATAACAATAGGAAATACAAATCTCATTCCAAATACAGCTATAGGGATACCGTAAGTTATAAATCTTTGTTGCCATTTAGGCTCCATAGTTTCTAAAACTTTTGCATTTACAACAGCATTATCAAAAGATAGTGATATCTCTAAAATTGCTAATAGTGCTGTTATATAAAGGGCATAAAATCCCCCTAAATAAAATGCTATTACTAAACCTATAACAGTTACTATTATAGAACTTCTAAATTGTTTCATTTTTTTCCTTTTATTTTTTTAACTCTAAAATATCTACAAAAATACCTAAAATTTTTTCTAAATCTTTTGGTAATAGATAAATCTCTAAATCAGATAAAAACTCTTTTTTTTCTCTATTTAAGATAACAAATTTCCATTCAATACCTGTAGATATTACACCATAAATTAAATTTGTTTCTATTTTATCATCTTCAAATATTTTATCTAAAGCTATCATCTCTACAGCCAATTGTTTATAACCATTTTCCATATTATCATTTTTAGCTTCCAAAATTAAAAAATTAGTATTTGTTGATAATAGATAATCTAGTTTACCTTTTAAAAGATTATTAAAGATAATTGTTTTTTCTGTTAGTAATTTTAATGTTTTAAAATTTTGTATTAATTTTACTAAAAGAGGAGCTATTAAAAACTCCCTTTTAGCAGTTTCACTATTTAGTGGTATTCTTTTTCGAATATCTAAAATATAATTTTTTAACTCTCCAACATCATCAAAAGTTTTAATATCTTGAAAAATATTATCCTCTATAATATGTGAATAATTAAATATCATCTATTGAATAGCCATTAAAATCTTCTCTTTCATTTCAGTTTCTAATGGGTCTAAGCTTCCATCTGATTCTGATACAATATTAATTAAAGCTTCAATCATAGGTGGATATTCTGGATATGGTTTTAGTTTTCCAATCTCAGATAAAAGTTTTCCAACCTCTATTTGCCATTTTATATTATTATCTATAACTTTCTCTAATGTTTCAATATGTAACTCATATAATGCTATAGCATCTTGTGTCATCTCTAAATCTTTTATCTCATCTATCTCATTAATTAAATCTATACAGCTTGTAACTTCACTTGTTTCTGCTTTTTTATCAGCCATTGTAATTAATGCTAAACTAATAACAACACCATTTACAAATTTTTTCTCTTTTGAAAAAGTTTCAGGTGTATATTGTCTAAATTTTTGTGCTGCATCACTACATAACTCACTTGTTCTCTCTTTTATTTTATTCCAATCTAACATTTTATTTACCTTTTTTGATTTTATTTATATAGTTAAGAATATAGTTAAGTTCATAAAAAATACACTCTTAACTATATTAAAATAGCTACTAAAGAGTTAGTAGCTATTTGTGTTTTATTATAAAAACTTAGTTTTTACACTCTCTAGTGTTTGTTCTAATTTTTTATCTGTTGTTGCTTCACCAATAGCAGAAAATTTCCACTCACCATTTCTTCTATAAAGTTTACCTAAAACCATAGAAACATGTCCTGCAAATTTAGCATCACTTGCTATATCGAATTTTGCTACAACATTATTTACTCTATCTGGAGTACCCTCATAAAGTCTAATTGATGCAAATGGGATAGTTGCAAAATCATCACCTTCATAAGAGTTAAGTACAAATACTATTTGCTCAACATTTGAAGATATTTGAGATAAGTTAATTGAGATAACTTCATTATCTAATCCATCATCACCATCAACATCACCTGTTCTATCATCACCTGAATGTTTGATACCACTATCTTCTAATCTTCCAAAATAAACAATATTTGATAAGTTTTTATTAGCATCAAATAAACCAATTGATAAATCTAAATCAACTGCTTTCTTTTTATCTCCACCAAAAAAACCTTTTGTATTTATAGCACCCCAGTTAGCACCAACACAAAAATTATTTAGTTTACTACCATCAGATTTCTCTAATGATATTTTTTGACCTTTAACTAAACTAACAGCCATTATTATACACCAACTCCGTAAGTTTTACAAAAACCTTCTAAACCACTATTAAATCCAGAACCTTCAGCTTTAAATCTCCACTCACCATCTTTTCTATATAGTGTTCCAAAAAGAATTGCAGTTTCAGAAGAATAATCTTCATCTAACTCAAACTTTGTTAACTCTTTTCCATCATCAGCATTTACAATTCTAATAAAAGAGTTGTTTACTTGACCAAAATTTTGACCTCTTGATTGTGCTTCGTGAATAGTTACAGTAATTGCTAAAGTTTGATATTTTGCATCAACTTTTGATAAATCAACATTTATAACCTCATCATCTCCATCACCTTCACCTGTAAGGTTATCACCTTCGTGAACAACAGAACCATCAGCACTTTTTAGGTTATTAAAGAAAATAAAATCGCTATCTGCAGTAACTTTTCCATCTGCTCCAACCATAAACATTGAAGAGTCTAAATCAAAATCAGCACCTGTATCTGTAGCATTTGTATCCCAACCTAAACCAATCTTAATATTCTTTAATCCTGGAGCCTCTTTTGATAGTGAAACTCTTCCACCTTTACTTAAACTAACTGACATTCTATATCCTTTTAATTATTAATTTTGAGCTTATATTATAATTGTAAACAACTTAAAGGAACTTAAACTTTTTAAAGTAAATTTATTATTTTTTGATATAATATGTTTCAAAGGATATACAAAATGATTCAAGAAAAAAATTTTAAAAGTAGTTTAGTTTTAATGATTTTAACTACTTTAGTTACACCTATAATATTAGGTAATTTATTAAATAGTATATTTGTAGAAAAATATATAAATATACCTCTACACTCAGGGTTAGAGGTAGCAGGAGGTGTTATAGCAATAGTTATATCGATGTTATTTTATATAAAATATTTAAGAGATACTACTTTAACACATTTTAATTATACAACAATAGCACTATTGAGTATGGGAATTATAGATATATTTCACGGTATTGTTATGCCTGGAAAACTTTTTGTTTGGTTACACTCAACAGCAGTTTTTTTTGGTGGCTTGTTTTTTATAACTGTTTGGTTAAAAGATATAAAAGTATCAAAAAAAACTTATAAAATAATACCATTATCAATAATAGTTTTTGCAATAATCTTTTCTTTGGTATCTATACTATTTCCACAAATAGTTCCAGATATGTTAAATGAAGATAAAACATTTAGTTCAACTGCAAATTGGCTAAATATTATTGGTGGAATAGGTTTTTTTATAGCTTCTATTAAATATATAAAATTATATACAAAAACAGCTAATATAGAAAATTTACTTTTTGTTGGACTTACAATATTATTTGGAATATCTGGTATTCTTTTTGTCTCATCTATTGTATGGGATGCACAATGGTGGCTTTGGCATTTTTTAAGACTTTTTGCTTACTCTATTGCATTATATTTTTTATATATTGAATTTAATAAAGAGGTTAAATTAATTGAAGATACAAATGAAAAACTAAATGAAGCAAATGAAGAGATTAATAAGTATTTAACTATAATAAATGAAAATGTTATAGTATCATCTTCAGATTTAAAAGGTAATATAAAAACTGTTTCAGATGCATTTTGTAAAATAAGTGGTTATAGTAGAGATGAACTTATAGGTAAAAATCATAGTATATTAAAACATACAGATATGGATATAGGTGTATACAAAGATATGTGGAAAACTTTAAATTCAAATAAATCTTGGCACGGAGAGATAAAAAATAAGAAAAAAAATGGTGATTTTTATTGGGTATGTGCCACAATTACACCTATGTTTGATAAAAATGAAAATAAAATAGCTTATACCTCTGTAAGACAAGATATAACAAATAAAAAAGAGTTAGAGAGAATATCTATAACTGATGGGCTAACAAATATTTATAATAGAAGACATTTTAATGATATATTTCCAAAAATAGTAAATAGTAAAAAAAGAGATAACTCTTTGATATCTTTTGTAATTATGGATATTGACCATTTTAAGCAATATAATGATAATTATGGTCATCAAATGGGTGATGATGTTCTTATTAAAGTTTCTAGTTGTATTGAAAATAGTTTAAAAAGAGGAGATGATTATTGCTTTAGATTAGGTGGAGAAGAGTTTGGAGTTATATTTAATAGTGATACACAAAAACAATCTGAAGAGTTTGCAAACATATTAAGAAAAAATATAGAAGAGTTAAAAATAGAGCATTGTGGAAATAGTGCTAGTTCTTATGTTACTGCTTCTATGGGATTGGTTTGTGTTAATGCAAAAGATATAAATAGTGTAGATGATATATATAAACAAGGTGATGATTTACTTTATGTAGCTAAAGAATCTGGTAGAAATAAAGTAATTTCAAATTTTAAAAAATAAGAAAATTATCTAAATAACAGATGCTTTTTGATATCATATAATAAATATAAATTAAAATAAAAGGGTTTAGAGATATGAAAAAATTATTTATTTTATCTATAGCAATATTTTCACTTAGTGCAAGTGTTATATTTAAACCATTAGAAGAGGTTAGTAATTATAACAAAGATGTTGTTAACTTAGGTAAAAAATTATTTTTTGAAAAAATGTTATCAAAAAATAATGATATCTCTTGTAATAGTTGTCATCATAATTATGGTGCTGATGATAAAAAATTTAGTATTGGTGATAAAAAAAGTATAGGATTTATTAATACTCCATCTTTATTTAACCCTACTGATAAAATAGCTTTTTTTTGGAACGGTAGAAGTGAAACTTTAAAAGAACAAATAGTTGATGGTCCCCTTTTTAATACTCACGAGATGGCAAGTAGTAAAGAGATTATAGAAAAAAGACTTAATAACTCCAAAGAGTATCTAAAATTATTTAAAAAAGTATATGGTTCAAAACCAACTTTAGAAAATACTATAGATGCGATTGTTCAATTTGAAAAAACATTAGTTAGTACTAACTCTAAATTTGATAAATATTTAAGAGGTGAAGTTGAATTAACAAAAAAAGAGAAAGAGGGACTAGAGCTTTTTAAATCTTATGGTTGTGTATCTTGTCATAATGGTATAAATATTGGTGGAAACTCTTATCAAAAATTTGGTTCAATTATAGATTATACATCTCAAGAAAATGAATCTTGGGAAGATAGATTTGAATTTACTAAAGATGAAAACGACAAAGATGTTTATCGTGTTCCTAGTTTAAGAGATGTTGCAAAAACAGCACCATATTTTCATAATGGAGATGCACAAACTTTGCAAAAAGCTGTTTATACTATGGCTTTTTTTAATATAGGAGCTCTATTAAAAGAGAAAGAGATAGATGCAATTGTTAGTTTTTTAAATACCCTAACAGGGGAACTACCAAAAACATATAAAAAAGAGGATAACAATGAGTAATATATTTTATAAAATTTTATCCCTTTTTATTGTTTTTATATTAGTTATATATATCTCTTTTGATTTTAAAAATAACTTAGATAAGTTTAATAATAGCTATTATTCCACTACAAAAAATATAAATAAATTAGATAAAAATATGCATAAGCATATAGATATTTTAAAAGAATCTATTATATTTTTACATTTTAATAATGATAAAATATCTTTACATATAAAGCAAAGTAATAATAATTTGACAGATTTTTTAAAAAATGAAGATTTAAAATCAAATTTTCCATCTGTTTATAAAGATATACTTAAATATAAAGAGATAGTAGCAAAAATAGTATCAAAAACTTATAAGTTTATGAGAATAAACTCTAATATAAAAAACTCTTTAGCTATTTTGGAAAAAGAGATAACTAATATTAAAAAATATGATAATATTTATGCTGAAAAATTTTTAGCAACTGTTACTAAATTTATGACTATAAAAAATAATTTTAATGATAAAAATAATATAACTTTAGAAGATTTAAAATTCTTTGAAAATTATAAATCAAAAAGTAATAATATGATTTATAAAATAAATACAGCACATATTAAATCACTTTATAAAAATATAAATAAATTTAAAATTTTATTTAATAATATTAGTAATTCAAATTTAAAAAACATTATAGCTAATATGTCAAAATCTTTAGAAAAAGATGCCTCTAAATCAAAAAATAATATGCAATTAGAGTTTAATTTTATTATTATAGTTTATATGTTGTTTTTTATATTAGTTGTATCTCTTGTAATTAAAAATAAAAAAGAGACGCAAAAAGTTATAGATTTAGAGAAACAAAAACAAAACTCTTTAAGAGTTGATGGGTTAACATCTCTAAAAAATAGAAATGCTTTTGGTGAAGATATGAAGCTTTTAAAAAACTATTCTGTTATTTTATTAGATATAACAGAGTTTACTAATATAAACACAATTGCTGGTTATTCTGGTGGAGACTTTATTATAAAAAAAATTGCATCTATTTTAATCTCTATTAATAAAAAAAATATAGATTACAAAGATATATACAAAGTTGGTGTTGACCAATTTGCTATAGTGGTAGAAAATAAAAATAAATCACAACTAAATAGTATCGCCTTAAATATAATATCTATTATTGAAAATAGTAAATTTGAATATAATGAACTAGATATCCCTGTATATTTACAAGCAGGTATTTCACAAAAAAAACCATTTTTAAAAGGTGCTGAATTAGCTATTATTCAAACTAAAAATAGTTTTGAGAAAGTATCTTTTTTTACAGAAGAGATTGATACAAAAAAAGATGCTATAAATAATATTAGTATGTTAAAAAAAGTAAAAGAGGCTCTAAATGAAAATAGAATAAGACCTTTTTTTCAACCTTTAGTTGATTTAAAAACAAAAAAAACTATAAAATATGAGGCATTAGTTAGATTAATAGAAAAAGATGGAAAAGCTATATCACCTTTTTTCTTTTTAGAGCTTACTAAAAAATCAAAACTATATCCATCTATTACAAAACTAGTGATAAATAAATCAATAGAGCTTATAAAACAAGAAAACATAGCTGTATCTATAAATATATCTTATCAAGATATAAAAGATGCAACAACTTTAAATTATATATCTTCAGTATTACAAACAAATCCAAAAATTGCACCACTTATAACTTTTGAACTTTTAGAGAGTGAAGAGATAGAGAACTATGATGAAGTTTTTAGTTTTATTGATATGATTAAAAGATATGGTTGTAAATTAGCTATAGATGATTTTGGTAGTGGTTATTCAAACTTTACACATCTATTTATGATGAAACCTGATATTCTAAAACTAGATGGTAGCTTGATAAAAGATATACATACAAACCAAAACTCAAGAAATATTGTAGAAGCTATGGTTATATTATCAAAAAAATCAAATATCCAAACAGTAGCTGAATTTGTTGATAATGAAAAAGTTGATGATATAATTACAGATATAGATATAGATTTTGGTCAAGGTTATTTTTACTCTCCACCAAAAGATTTATTAAATTGAAAGGAAAAATAAAATGGATATAGAAACAATAGTATTTGCAGCAGGGTGTTTTTGGGGAGTTGAGAAATACTTTTCAAATATTGATAATGTGATTGAGGTTCATTCAGGTTATGCAGGTGGGAGTTATAAAAATCCTACTTATGAGATAGTTTTGGAGCATAGAAATAGTAATACAATTATAAATCATACAGAAGCTGTAATAGTCAAGTATGATAGCTCTAAAATTAATTTAAAAAACCTTATTATCTCTTTTTGGGAGCTACACAATCCAACTCAAAAAAATGGTCAAGGAAATGATATAGGTAATAACTATAGAAGTGCTATATACTATACAACAGATGAGCAAAAATATATAGCATTAGCAACAAAAGATATATATGAAAAAATTTTATTAAAAAATGGTTATCCAAAAATAGCTACAGAGATAAAAGAGTTAGATGAGTTTTTTTTAGCTGAAGATTATCATCAAAATTATCTTGAAAAAAATCCTACAGGGTACTGCCCACATCATTCGCTAAATATAAAATATGAAGATGATGAAAAAGAGTATTACAAACAAATAGGTAAACATAAATTAGGTACAAATAGTGAAGCTTACCATATAGCTTTTCATAATGGAACAGAGCGTATGTTTTGTAAGCAATATGATATTTTCAAAGATACACCAAGTGGTTATTTTGTAGATATAGTTTCAGGTGAAAAGCTATTTGATACAAAAGATAGATTTAATTCAGGTTCTGGTTGGTTAAGTTTTTATGAAGCTGTTGAGGGTTCTACAATAGAGCTAACAGATACAAGCCACGGTATGACAAGAGTTGAAGTTCGTGCTAAAAAAAGTGATATACATTTAGGTCATGTTTTTCCTATGGAAAATGGGAAAAGAAGATATTGTATAAATGCAAATGTGCTAGAGTTTATAGCAAAATAACTTATAAATTAAAAAAAGGAAAATCATATGCAAAATAATGAACCAACACTAGATAAAATAGATGATTATAACAATAATGAGTCTCCAAAGAAAAGAAAAACAATCAATCTTGTAATTATAGGATTGCTAGCTGTATCTATTGGATATGGTATAGTAAAGTTTTTAAATAATGATATTGATGAGTATGTAGGGACTACAGAAAAACCTGGAATAAATACGACTAAAAACTAATTAAATTATAATATGGAATTTGTTCTATTTAGAACAATCTGAGCAAATTCCATACAAATACATACTATGGTCTAAAAGCTCAAAGCCATTCTCTTTTGCAATTTTTTCTTGTTCTGTTTCTATTTTTTCGTTTACAAATTCTATTATTTTATCACACTTTATACATATCAAATGGTCGTGATGCTCTTTAAAGTTTGTTTCATATTTTTTACCATCATTTCCAAAACTAATAGATGAGATAAGGCTTTCCTCTTCTAAAAATGTCAAGGCTCTATACACTGTAGCTATACCTATTTTTTCTTCTGGGTATTGTTTTAAAATTCTATTATATATCTCTTCTGCTGATAGGTGTTTTTTACAATTTAGGATAGTTTCAAATATAACTTCTCTTTGTTTTGTATATTTTAAACCTTTTTGTTTAATAATATCTTTTAATTTATTTATAATTTTTTTATTATCTTCCATTTATTAAATCCTCAACAGTTATTGGCAAAATTATATCATAAAGAGCCTTAACTGTTTTGTTATATCTAAATCCCATCTATTTTCAAGCAGTTGATTTTTAATAGATTTTACTTTATTGAGATGTAAAATATTTATTACAAAGCTTCTTAAAATTGTCATAGTCATTGGATTAATATTAGCTGTATGTAAATCTTCATAAAGTGATTTATCTTTATAAAAGTGCATAGTTTCGACTTGCCAATGTTTTAAAGCTATATCATAAATATTTTTTGCAGTATCTCTAAAATTAGTTATTGCAAATGAAGTTGTAACTTTTTTTTGTGCTTCTCCAACTTTTTTATTATTTAAATATATAGTTTTATCAATTTTAATTATTGTTTTTATATGTGTCATTTTATTATGAT
>Ga0193965_1000552_pt1 | contig 11596 bp, 9 predicted proteins | sample FB_8_MG_FD_140330 | JGI IMG/M metagenome (GOLD analysis project Ga0193965, IMG submission 140330) | Microbial mat bacterial communities from the Broadkill River, Lewes, Delaware, United States - FB_8_MG | ecosystem: Environmental > Aquatic > Freshwater > River > Microbial mats | place: USA... | reverse complement strand
CTAGAAAAAAAAATAAAAGATGTTACTGTTCATATCTCTTTGGCAAGGACTGCTTTAAACAATTTATTTGAGGGAAAAACTAAAATGAGTTTTATGGCTCAAGCTTCTACAGAAACTGCATTAGAAAATAACCTTAAATTACTTGAAGAGTATGAAAATCAACTCAAAGAGTACAAAGCTGGTAATTTAGATGAATTGATGGCCGAAGAGAGAGAAAAAGAGAGAAAACAAAGAGAAAATTATTATAAATATCAAAAAATAAGAATTAAAAGAAATACTAAAAAAACTGATGCTCAAAAAGAGGAAGCTATCTCTTTAATCGATGAACTTCCAGCAGGAATAAGCATAGAAGATGAAGACTTATTTGAAATTGCATCAAAAAGTAGTGAACTAAAACTATCACTTCATTGGAATATTCAACAAGATTTATCTAAAATAAGTAATAAGTTTAAAGAGCTTACAAAAAATGTGATATCACAAGAAAATAAAGAACTTATAATATTTGAATATATTATCCCTATTATTATTTTACAGCTTTACCATTTAACAATTAATATAAAAGAGAATATAGATGAAGATAAATTAAAAGCTTTTAGAGGATATCCTAAGTTTCAAAATTGGATGATATCTGAACTATGGTATAGTCCTCAAGCATATTTAGGATTATATAAATGGAAAAATATTTTATTTTATCTTTGTATAACAAGTGACCAAAAAAGAGCTTTAGAAAATATTTTTACAAATTGGATACTTATAAAAAAAATAATTGATGATATGGGAGAGTTATCTGATGCTTATAATTTAGCTTTTGATACTCTTTTAAAAGAGTATGTCTCTATTGATGAGGAGTTAGATGAAGAAAATTTAAAATCTTTAAAAAATTTAATTGATAAATTAATAGAGAAAGAAGATTTTACAACTTATAAAAATGATAGAAAATCATCATATTTAGAATTTAAGAGAGAAAAACTAGAGAAAAAGAGTTGATTATGAAAAAAAGTACTTTAAATTTAGATAAAGATTATTTATTAAAACTATATGGAGATAATGTTATAGCTTCTATAACAAATAAAAAAGGGATAATCACTTTTGTAACTAAAGCTTATGAAATTATCTCTGGTTACAGTGCAGATGAATTAATAGGGAAACCACATAATATTGTAAGACATCCTGATATGCCATCTTTAGTATTTAAAGAGATGTGGGATACAATATCTTCTGGAAAAACTTGGGTTGGAGAGGTTTTAAATCTTAAAAAAGATGGTGGTTATTATTGGGTTAATTCAATAATAACACCATATAAAGATAAAAATAATAATATAATAGGCTACTCTTCTGTAAGAGAAGATATAACAGCAACAAAAGAGTTGCAAAAGTTAAATATGCAAGTTTATAATATGTTAGATAATCTTGACGAAGGTTTTTTGATTTTTGATGAAAATTTTAAAATACAAAAAGGGTATTCAAAAAAATGTTTGGAGATTTTACATCAAGATACTTTAGAGGGTAAAGATATATCAGAAGTTTTATTTCAAAATGATATAGAAAAAAAAGAGATATTTGATTATGGATATAGTGAGATATTAAAAACAGATGATGAGTTAAGTAAAGAGTTATTAATATCTATACTTCCAACTGAACATAATAATGAAAAAAATATTTTTACAATAAAATATAAGTTTTTACCAAATAAAACATCTTTATTATTACTTTTTGATGTAACAAGAGAGAGAGAACTTGAAAAAAGTATAAAGTATGAACAGCAGATGCAAAAAATGATAATTGCAATTGCAAAGCATAAAAAAGAGACATCTGAATTAATAAAATCTTTTAATAGTTTTATTAAAAGTATAAATAAAAAAAGTGACCTTTATGAAATAAAAAAAGAGCTACATACTTTTAAAGGTATGTTTGCACAATTTGAGATGTTGTATATTACAGATACTATTCATAATATAGAATCCGAGATTAAAAAAAACAATTTAGAAAAAAACTTTTTAATAATTTTTATAAAGTCAAATTTAGAGATATCTTTACAAGAAGATTTAACTATTATAGCAGATATATTAGGAAAAGATTTTTTATCATTTGTAGATACAGTTACTATTGAGAGAAAAGTTATAGATTCTATTAGAACAAAAGTTAAATCAATTTTAGATTTAGAGATAAATAATAAAATTATATTTGATGATTTGTTAAATGAGATAGATAGTTTTGATGATAAATATGTAATAGATATGTTAAAAATATATAGAACAACAGTTCAAAGTATCTCTAATAGTATAAAAAAAGAGATGTATCCTTTAGAGATAATAGGGGATAAAAAATTATTAATTTCAAAAGATTTTAAATATTTTATCGATTCTTTAGTTCATATATTTAGAAATGCTATTGTACATGGTATTGAGTTTCCAGATATTAGGGAGTCTTTAGATAAAGATAGAAAAGGTAAAATAATATGTAAATATGAGCTAGTTGATAAAAATATTATTATATCTATTAGCGATGATGGAAAAGGGATAAATGAAAACGATATTATTATAAAAGCAATAGATTTAGGTGTTATTAATAATATAGATATTAATAAATTATCAAATCAAGATATTTTACAGTTTATTTTTCTTCCTGAATTTACCACTACAAAAGAGTTAAACAAAATAGCAGGAAGAGGTGTTGGACTCTCTTGTGTAAAAGATGAACTTGAAAAACTTAATGGAAAAGTGGAACTTATTAATAAAAAAGATAAAGGGTTAACATTTGTTTTTACAATACCATATTTAAAAACAAGAAAAAATATATCTGTTCAAAGTAGAGCAACTAGTTTTATGTCAATATTTACAAAAGTTACAAAACACTTTTTAGAAAATGATATTAAAGTTAAAGTAAATTCAATAAAAGATAAAAAAGTATCTAATTTTAATAGATTTTATTCTTGTTTAAAATTTACAAATGAAGATTTAGAGATTGTTTTTATTGTATCAATTGATAAAGAGCTTATAAATAAAATTTTAGATATATTTATATCTGAAATTGATTGTGAAGATGAGAGAGAAGAGATGTTTGAAAGTTTACCAAATGAGATAGTAAATATAATTGGTGGTTTATCAATTAGAGATTTTCCTCAAAGATATGAGAACTTAAATATGAGTGAACCAATTATTTTAGATGAAAATATACTTTGCTCTTTTCAATCAAAGCATACAACTTTGATAAATGAGATAGAAACAAATAAAGGTAACTTTGAATGTACAATTATAATAATAAAAGAGGATTAAAATTATGGCAAGTGCAATAGTAGTAGATGATGCTAAAGTTATGAGAGTATCAATTATAAGACAATTAGAAAAGTTGGGACATACAATTATATCAGAAGCATCAAATGGATATGAGGCTGTAGAGGAGTATAAAAAACATAAACCTGATTTTGTAACAATGGATATATCAATGCCAAATGTAAATGGTATTGCAAATGGAATAGATGCTTTAGTAAAAATAAAAGAGTTTGATTCAAATGCAAATGTAATAATGGTAACATCTCATGGTGAAGAGAAACTAGTAATTGATGCTATATCAAAAGGTTCAAAAGGGTATATATTAAAACCAATTACACAAGATAAAATATCGACAATACTAAAGAAAATATCATTATAGTATGAAATCGATTATATCTTTAGAAAAAATAAAATTAGACCTTCAAGAGCATATTAAACTCTCAAAAAAACAATTAAAAGAGCATGAGTCTGGTGAAAATAGACTCTCTATTGTAGCAGCAGCATCTGCTGAAGAAAATTTGGAAAAAAACAAAGCTTTGGTTGAAAAATACACTATGATGATAGATGAGATTACAAAGCTTGATGGCTCTGACCCTAATATAAAAGAGAAAATTGAGGAATCTATAGATAGAAAAAAATATTATCAAAATAATAAAATAAGATTAGAAAATGATAAAGTAAAAGATAATGATGAAAAAATAGATATTTTTATGATTTTAGATGAGATAAAAGAGGATATTTTTATTGAAAATGAGATTTTATTTGATATGACATTTAAAAGAATAGAGCATTATCTTATTATAAGTTCAGATGCAAAGAGTGAATTATTAGAGATTAAAAAAGATTTTATGAATGATATAAAAGATATAAAAGGTATCTATTTAAATGATTTTTCTATGCTTAATATAAAAATAGTTATGGTTATATCTCAATTTAAAATATTAATTGATAATATAAAAGAGAGTAGATTAGAAGAGAAAAACTTTGAAGAGTTTCCCGAGTTACCAAAGTTTGAAAACTGGTGGATAGAAGAGCTTTTTGAAACTCATTTAGCTTATTTTACATTAACTGATTGGAAAAATAAAATAACTAGTTTATGTTGTACTCAAGAGCAAAAGATAGCTTGGGAATATATATTTACTAAATGGGTTTTTATTAAGAAATTTTTATCTAATAAGGGTAAAGTAGCTTATGAATATCATTTTATGTTTGATTCTTATGTACATAACTATATAGCGTTAGAAGAGGAGACTGATGAAAATAATATAGAATACACAAAACAAAATATACAAAAAATTATCAAAAGTCAAAATTTAAAACCATTAGATGAGAATTATGAGTTTAGTACAAATCATCTTAAGTATAAAAAAGAGATGTTAAAATAAAAGGAAAATAATGAAAAATAATAATTTATCAATTATAATATTAGCAGCTGGTGAAGGTACAAGAATGAAGTCTAGTTTACCAAAAGTTTTACATAAAATTTCTGGTAAAGAGATGTTACGATATTCTATAGAGGAAGCCAAAAAATTATCAGATGATATAACAGTTGTTTTATATCATAAAGCTGGACTTATAAAAGAGATTATGAGTGAGTATTTTGATGATGTAAATTATGTTATACAAAATCATTTAGAATATCCAGGAACTGGTGGGGCTGTTATGAATATAGAACCTAAATATGAAAAAGTTTTAGTTTTAAATGGAGATATGCCACTTGTTCAAGCTGAAGAACTTTCAAAATTAACTTTAAATAACTCTGTAATTACTATGTCTATTTTAGAACTTGATAATCCTAATGGTTATGGAAGAGTTATTTTAGATAAAAATAAAGTATGTAAAATAGTAGAACAAAAAGATTGTTCAGATGAAGAACTAAAAATTAATAAAGTAAATGCGGGTGTATATTGTTTCGATAAAGACTTTTTACTAAATAATTTACCTAAACTATCTTCAAACAATGCTCAAAAAGAATATTATATAACAGATTTAGTAGAGTTAGCTGTATCTCAAAACCTTGAAGTTTCAGCTATTGTTGTACGTGAAGAGAACTTTAAAGGTGTAAATTCAAAAATAGATTTAGCAGATGCTTTAGATATTCATCAAGATAGAATAAAAAAAGAGTTTATGAGAAATGGTGTTACTATGATAATGCCATCAACTATATATATAGAATCAGATGTAGAGATAGAGGGTGAATCTATAATTGAAAATGGTGTAACTATTTTAGGTAATAGTAAAATTATAAATAGTCATATAAAAACAAATAGTATAATAGAAGATAGTATAGTACAAGATAGTAATGTTGGACCAATGGCTAGATTAAGACCTAAATCTAATTTATTAGAGAGTCATATAGGTAATTTTGTTGAGGTTAAAAAATCTACTTTAAACGGTGTAAAAGCTGGACATTTAGCTTATATAGGTGATGCTACAATAGAGGAAGGTACAAATATAGGGGCTGGTGTTATCACTTGTAATTATGATGGATTAAATAAACATAAAACAATTATAGGTAAAAATGTATTTATAGGAAGTGATACACAACTTGTAGCACCTGTTATACTTGAAGATAATTGTATGGTTGGGGCTGGTACTACTGTAACTAAAAATGTAAAAAGTGGAGATTTGGTAATTACTCGTGCAAAAACAAAAGTTATGAAAGAATATTTTTATAAAGTATTTAAATAGGAACTAATTAATAGTTCCTATTGTTTTTGATTTGATAGTTTGAAATATTTATCTAATACAAGTAAAGATATTGCATCTTCTTGTTCTTTATTTTGGAATTGTTTTATATAGTTGTTTGCATTTTTTATAATTTCTAATGCTTTATCTATATTTTTTGAATAGTAATCTATTTTTTCCTTAAGATTAGAGTAGTCATCTTCTAAAAGAATATAGTGATAATTTGGTATTAAACTACCCTCCATAAACCAAGTTTCATATTTTGGTTTTGTCATAAATGCTAATGAGTTAGATGACATAATCCATTTTAAATTTGAAGCTACATCATTACCTTCAATTGCTAAAATAAATTTATATTCAAGTTGTTTACTTAATGATAGTTTCTCTTTTTGCCAAGGTGTATTTAAATCTCCTTTTGTATTTGTTTGTCCAACATTACAATATGGTTTATTATAAAATTTCTTTATAAAATCTATTCTATGTGGAATATAACATTTTCCTCTCCATACTAGTACATCTTTTTTATCTATAAATTTTATTTTATCATTTACAAATATAAAGTGTCTTATTTTATTTAATTTCATTAAAATAGAGTTTTGATTATTTCCATCTATTGGACGACTTTTTAATAATGTTGGTTGATTTGGAATATCTACAATATCTCCAAAAAGATAATTGACTTTAAAACTACTTTTAAAATATTTTAGATATTCTAAAAGGTCAAAATAGTAAGTTTTTTTCTTCTCTTTTTTTTGAAACTCTTTTATTGATATAGATTCTATATTAAATTTATTTGTTAATTTATTATAGTAATTCACTCTTTTTTGTACATATTTATCATCTTTATATTTATCTAAAATATAATTTAGTTTTTTTTTGTATATAAAATCTGGAATGAGCATTTTTATTATATTATTTATATAATAAGTTAATTTTGTATTTTTATTAAAATCTATTCTAATATATTTCATTTATCCTCTTTTATATCATAAGTATATAATCTATTTTCATAAATATAATTAAGAACTAAAACAAATGCCAAAACATCTTTTTCTAATTCTTTATCAGATTTAGTGATTATTAGCTTTTTATTTTTATATATATATGTTGATGGTTTTGTATTTGGTACAAGTACAGCAATTTTATCATCTACTCTTAATGCATATCTATCATTAAATTGCATTAAAGATAGATTTTGTTTTTTATCACTAAAAATAGAGTGTCCCATAATAGGAGTTTTTGCCTCAATTCCCATAAGGTCTAGTGCAGTTGCTAATATATCTGGTTGAGTTGATATCTTATTATAAGATAAATGTTTTATATCTTTACCTAAGATAAGTCCAGGTATTTGAAACATCTCAACAGGAACTATATCATCTCCATATACTCTTACATTATGGTCTGAAAGAATTACAAAAATAGTATCTTTATAGTAAGACTCTTTTTTAGCTTGTTTTATAAAATCACCTATTGCAAAATCTGCATATTTTATAGCATTCTTTACACTTTTTTCAGGTACACCTTTAACTAATTCTATTTTATCATTTGGAAAATCAAATGGACTATGATTTGATGTTGAAAATATAACAGATGCGAATTTTTTATTTTCTTTATAAAGTTTTGCATACTCTTTATTTGCACGAGTTACAACATCTCCATCACAAACCCCCCAAGTACCTATATAAGTAGTATTTTTAAACTTTGGTTGGTCTATAATTTCATCAAATCCATTTCCTAAAAACCAACTCTTCATATTATCAAATCTACTTTCACCACCATAAATAAAAGAGGTATGATACCCCATAGGTTGTAATAAATTTCCTATTGTAAAAAAGTCACTTTGAGATTTATTTCTTTTTAAAACCCCTTTTCCTGGAACTGAAAAGTTTCCAGCCACACTACCTGCTAATCCTCTTATACTTCTAGTTCCATTTGAGTATAAATTTTTAAATAATATCCCATCTTTTGAAAGCTTATTAAACTCTGGAGTAATACCAGCTTCACCACCGACAGCTTCAACAAATTGATAACCCATACTCTCTTGTATAAATATAACTATATTTTTTGTTTTATCTGTTTTAAAATGTGTTTGTTCTATTCTTGATAAAATATATTTTTTATCTGTATTTTCTAGATTTAATCTTTTTTGAACTCTTTGAATAGCTTCTTTTATATCCATTTTCCCATATCTTTTTGCTACATCTTTAGTACTATGTTTTTTATTTGAGTATATCGCATAAATTATACTATAAAAAGAGTTCTTTGTTATCTCATTTAATATACGATTTGATGAATACATAGCATCTGATATATTAGCTGCTCTATGTCCAAATGAAGAACGAATTCCCATAAATAATACTAAAAGTAATGGTATAAAAAGTGCTATTCTTTTTAAATAAGTAGTATTAAAACTATCTAAAAAACTATCTTTAAAATTTTTTAAATAGATATATATAAAAGTGGTAATAATAGAAAAAGCTATAAATAAAGCCATTTTATAATCAGCAATTATCATACCAAAAACCTCTTTTGGATACTCTAAATATTCAACAAATAGATAATTTGGTCTTACATCATATTGTGCAAAAAATGGAAAAGTTGCTATCTCAATATATATAAAAAAAGATATAAAAATTAAAAAATAGTATTTTAAAAATTTATTTGTAAAGTTTTTTAAATTATTTGGAGATAATGTAAGTAAAATCATAGGAATTACTAATATAGCAGATGCTGTAATAGTATCCATTTTCAAACCATATAAAAAGCTTAACCAGTAGTTTATATCATCAGATGAAAATCTATCAAAATATAGTATAAATAAACTAACTCTTCCTATAAAAAATATTAAGACAAGAGAAAAATAGTATTTTAATAATTGTTTAATTAAATTCATTTATAACCTTATATATAAAATTTAAATAGTATAACAAACCAACAAACTAAATGTAGTCCAATACTAAACATAACAGCTGTTGCACCTATATCTTTTGCACTTTTTGCTAATGGATGGATATCTTGTATTACTAAATCAACTACATTTTCAATTGCACTATTAAGTAACTCCACAATAAGTACTAAAAAAGCAGTTGCTGTTAAAATTAATTTGTAAATTAAATCTAATTCAATAAGAAATATTGCTAAAAATATAAATATACCAGCAAATAGTTCTAATTTAAAAGAGCTTTCAGTTTTAAAAGCATGTATAAGACCATCTATTGCATATTTTGTATTATGAAATAGATGATACTTTGGTTTATTATTTTTCATTTAAGGTTATCCTTTTCTAATATTATAATTTTTTATCTAATAGAGTCATATATCTCTTCATATCTATTTGTCATCATCTCATAACTAAAATTATCTATATTTTTTAAAGCTTCTGTAGATAGTTTATTAGCTAGCTCTTTATCTAAATATAGTTTTTCAATTGCTTTAAAAATAGCATCACTATTTTTAGGTTCTACTAATATTCCATTTTTATTATTTTCTATTATATCAGGTATCCCACCAACATTTGAAGCTATTATAGGTACATTTGATTGCATAATATCAAGTAGTATAGAACCTAGTCCTTCATTTAATGTAGGAAATACAAATAAATTAAAACATTTTATATAGTCTCCAACATTATCTACAAAACCTTCAAATGTTATATTATTTAAATTCTTAGATATAGCTTTAAATTCTTGTTCATTTTTACCTTTGCCTAAAAAAATAAACTCTATATTTGGATATTTTTTTTCAAATTTTTTTGCTACTTCAATAATAATATCTTGCCCTTTTGCATATTCTAATGCTCCAATATTACCGATTAAAAATTTATTTTTAAATCTATTTTTTATTTTTTTAATTTCATTTTCATTATATTTAAAATCTGTATAGCAACTAGGGATTATCTTTGTTGATATTGTATTGTCAAGATTATGTACTCTTTTTTCAATTGCAGATGACAAAACAACTGTTAAGATACTATTTTTATATATAGATTTATTAAAAAAGTTATTTTTTATATCTATATCAACTCTTCTTGTAATAATATAAGGTATTTTATAAAATAGATTTGCAAAAAAACAAAATTGTGCTGCTTTTGTTTCGTGAGCATGAATAATGGAGCTATTTTTTACTACAGAAAGATTAAATATATAAGGTTTTGAAATTTTTATTATATCTAAGTTTTTAACATCTTCTAGCCTATTTGCAAGTTCTGAACTATTTCTAGTAATTATTTGTTGAGTATATCCTCTATTTGATAACTCTTCTATGAGAAGTTGAGTTTGCCTCTCTCCACCTCTAAAACCTTTTGCAAAATTAAGATGAGTTATTATTTTATTTTCTAAAGAAGTTACACTTTGCAATTTATATACCTTTTTGTATATCTAAAAAATTTTCCATTAAAATTAGAGATAGCTATAACTAATCCTCTCCAACCATCTAAAAAACCAAGTTGTAAAAAATATGTTTTTAAAAATGCAAATTTTGCTTTTAGTAAAACAACTATAAAGCTACAAGTTTTTTTATCTTTTGAACCTAAATCTGAATATTTTATAATTTTTTCTAAAAATTGATTTATATTTTGTACAGCATTGTGTTTAAAGCTATTTTTTAATCTAATCTTTTTTGTATTTTTTTTTAGCTCTATAAACTCGTGAACTATATTATTATTAAACTTATGATGATTTTTATTAAATAATCTTACTAAATAATCTTTTCCCCAGCCACTGTATTTAATCTCTTTATCTAAAAAATAGTTATCTCTTTTTATCTCGTAGACATTTTTATTTTTAGTTAAATCTAAAGATTTTAGCTCTTCTATTAAATTAGATGTTATCATTTCATCACTATCAAGGGAAAAAATCCAATCATTTGATGCACAATCTATAGCAATATTTTTTGTATCACCAAAACCTATAAACTCACCATTTATCAATTTTACATTTGAAAAAGATTTTACTATCTCTATTGTATTATCTGTAGAGTTGTTTTCATAAACAACAACCTCTTTAAAATCTTTAAGACTCTGTAATGAATCTTTTATTGTCTGTTGAGCATTTGAAGCTATCATAACAACACTAATATTATTTATCAATTTTTTACCTTTGTATGTTTTAGAGATATCATTATACAATAAAATAAATATATTTATGATATAATATTTAATAGATAAGAATAGCTAAGGATATTTTATGGATAGATTATATGCACCGTGGAGAACTCAATATATTGTAGAGAATAATAAAAAAAAGATACAAGGATGTGTATTTTGCCATATTGTTAATAACTCTTCTATTGAAAATGATAAAGAGTTAGGTGTATTGTATAGAGATAAAGATTTTTTTATTGTTATGAATAAATATCCATATTCACCGGGTCATTTTATGATTATTCCAAACTATCATACTGCAAATTTAGAAGATTTAGATGAAAATGTAGCTATGGATATGATGTGTTTTGCCCAAAAAGGGGTAAGATTATTAAAAAATGTTTTAAATGCTCAAGGTGTAAATATAGGTATGAATTTGGGTAAAATAGCTGGAGCTGGGATAGCTGAGCATATACATCTTCATTTAGTTCCTAGATGGGGTGGAGATACAAACTTCATTACAACTGTAGGGGATACTAGAGTTTATAGTAGTGAT
>Ga0193965_1000551_pt1 | contig 11603 bp, 12 predicted proteins | sample FB_8_MG_FD_140330 | JGI IMG/M metagenome (GOLD analysis project Ga0193965, IMG submission 140330) | Microbial mat bacterial communities from the Broadkill River, Lewes, Delaware, United States - FB_8_MG | ecosystem: Environmental > Aquatic > Freshwater > River > Microbial mats | place: USA... | reverse complement strand
TGTTATTGTTGCATTGAGCTTTTCTTGTTCAGATTATACAAAGCCAAAGAACAAAAGATTTTTGGTATCTAATTGGGTTGGATATACTCCTCTTTTGTATGCGTACGAAAAAGGTTTATTAGATAAGTATAATATTGAAATTATTGCTACAACTTCACTTCAATCATCATTACATATATTAGAAAAAAATAGTTTTGATGGGATGGCACTTACTCAAAGGGAATACGATATTATTAATAAAAATAGAAAAAAAAGGGAACATTTTATCCCTATTGTTATTTTTGATCGCTCTTATGGTGGAGATGCTATATTATCTAACATACCAAAAGAGGAGCTTTTCAAAAATAGTTATGAAAATATAGAAGTTACTTTAGAAAAGAATAGTGTAAATATAATTCTTTTTGAAGCATTAAAAAAATTAAAAAATTGGGAAGATACACATTTTTCTTTGCATAATATGTTACAAGAAAATATCTCTCAAATGGAAATTTCAAAAGAGTTACAACTTATAATTACATACGAACCATATTTATCTAAGTTAAAATCTAAAGGTTTTCATCTTATAGAATCAACTAAAAACAATAAAATACTTGTTTTTGATACTTTAGCTGTTCACAATGAACTTTTTACTCAAGAAGAGATAGTTGATATTCAATCTATAATAAATGATTCAATAAAAACATTACACACAAATCCAAAAGATTTTTTTGATATAGTAAAAATATATTTAGATGAGATGAGTTATGAAGAGTTTTCTATCACTTTAAATGAGATGAAATTTGTAACAGATGAGAACTATGCTCAGATGCTAGATTTGCTTAAAAAAGAGAAAATTTTCGATACTATTGAATTTTTAGAAAAATAAAATTATGAATAAACTATTTTTTATACTATTAATACTTTTACCCCTTACACTTTTTGCAAGTAATACACAAAAGATTTATAAAGTAGCAATAATTAAAAGCTGGAAACCATATTATTTTATTGATGAAAAGGGGAAGCCTTCTGGTTATGCAATAGAGTTATTTGAAAAAGTTGCGAATAACTCAAACATAAAATATGAGTATATTGTAGTACCTAACTGGAAAGAGGCACATCAGCTTATAGAGGATAAAAAAGCTGACATAGTACCAAATATTGGAATTACCCAAAGAAGAGAAAAACTATTTTATTTTACACAAGCAACAGATACATTTGAGATAGGTCTTTTCAAAAAAGTAGATTCTCATGATATAAAATCAAAAAATGATTTAAAAGATAAATCTGTCTCTGTTGCAATCAAAAATGTATGTGAAAAATTAATAACGAAAGATATTACAGATTTTAAACTCACTTATAATGGTTTTTATACTGCCCTTGGTGCTTTACAAGATGATGAAGTAGATGTGATGTGTTACCCTAAACCTTTAATGAAACAAGGATTAAAAGAGTTAGCTCTTTTTAATATAGTTTATTTTGGAGAACCATTAAAAGAGATTCAAAGAGGGATAGGAGTATCAAAAGAGAATCTTCATCTTATTAATGTTTTTAATGAGGCTATATCATACATGAAAATCAATGGAGAACTCTCTAAATTACAGTATAAATGGTTTGAATCTCATGGTGATATTGAACTAAGTTATGAGCAATTAATTACTATAATATTTGTAAGTATTTTGATGATTATTATAGTTGTGTTTTTTGTAATTCGAAGTAGATGGTTGCTTACAAAAACTCAGTTAAAAGATGAGATAGAAAAACAAAAAAATGAAATTGAAAAACAAAATAGAATCATCAATACACAATCGAAGATAGAATCTCTTGAAGATGTGATGCATAATATTGCTCATCAATGGAGACAACCTTTAGCTATAGTTGTGATGAGTGTAAATAATGTAAAACTCTCTATTGCACTTGGAGAGAAATTACATGACGATGAGCTTCTTACATGTGTCGATAAGGTTACAAAACAGTGTGCATTTTTATCTACAACTATAGATGATTTTACCGGTTTTGTAAACTCGAGTAATGAGAATTTTATAAAAATAAATTTAGAAAATATATTTTTAAAAATAGAAAACTCTGTTTTAGAATCGTATGCAAAAAACAATATTAAGATTATAAAAAATATAGACAATTTAGAACTTTTGACTAAAGAGCGTACCTTAACGCACTCAATTGTAAATATACTAAATAATGCAAAAGATGCGATGATAGATAATAAAATTGTTAATGAAGATAGATTTCTATTTATCGATGCAAAAAAATATGACAATCAAATTAAAATATCCATAAAAGATAGTGCAGGTGGAATCAAAGAGGATATTATAGATAAAATTTTTGAGCCTTATTTTACAACAAAATTCTCTTCAGCAGGTAAAGGGATGGGGTTATATATGACATATCAAATGATGAAAGAGTATCTAAATTATAAAATAGAGGTTTTTAATTCATCGTATGTTTATAAAGGTAAAAGTTTAAAAGGTGCAGAGTTTGTAATCACTATAACAATTTAAAATTACTTAATAGTTGTGTAGTTTTTGCTCCTTATAGTAACTAAAATATAAGAAATAGATATTTCAATGCTATTTAATTACATCTAGTTTATGATATGTTAAATATTAAGGAAAGATAAATAATGAAAGATACCATACTCAGCTCTATGAAAAAAATCCCTCCATTACCAGAATCTGTAATAGAGATAGAAAAGCTATTTAAAGATGATGAAAGTACCATAAAAGATTTTACAAATGTTATTAAAAAAGACCCTATCTCTAGTAGTGTGTTATTAAAAGCTGCCAACTCCCCTATGTATGGTCTTAGCAATATAGAAAATGTAGCTCAAGCTGTGAGTATGTTTGGAAAATCTACAACAAGAGGATTTATATTACAAAATGCTATGAGAAGTAGTTTTGAGGTTGATTTAGAAGCGTATGGGATGTCACCAACACATTTTTCTGAAGTTGCACAAAAAAGAGTTTTTTTAATGGTTCGTTGGTACTCAAAAATATCGTTTGAAAAACTTAATGTTTTGTCAACTGTAGCTCTTATTGCCAATATAGGGCAAATATTGATTGCAAAGGTGATTAAAGAAGATAATAAAATTGATGAGTTTAAAGCTTTACTTGAAAAAGGGTCTGTTTCTCAAGCTGAAAAAGCTCTTGTTGGTATCACTACAGAAGAGGTTTCAGTATTGATAGCTGAGCATTGGAAATTAGATCAAATACTAATAGATACACTAAAATATGGAATTAGCCTTAAACAATTACCAAAAGAGATTATCCCTTACTCTATGGCTTTTTATATTATGAGACATACAATTGATATAAAGGGAAATATTGCAAATGAAAATATGCTTAAAAAAATAGAAGCGATGGTTCAAAAATATAAGCTTAATGAAACTCATTTTATGAGTATTGTAGAGAAAGTTACTGCGTAATGAATCAACACTATGATGAAGATATTTTTGATGAGTTTGTAGATCATTTTTATGTGATGGTTAGTACTCTTGAGCCAATCACTTCCTCTTTTAATAAAGGGGAAAATTATTATTCAAATATTGATGAACTGTTTAAAGTTTTTCATAATTTAAAAACAAGTAGCCAATATTTTGATATAAAAGACTTAATGCAACTCTCTTTATTGGTTGAAAAAAACTTAGAGAAACTACAAATTGTTGAAGATATTGCGAATGTCGATATAGCAAGTGTTGGAGAGTGGCTCTCTCATATCTCTTCTCAACTAAGTATTTGGTCACATGAGTTTGATGAGGTTAAAGAAGAACTCACAAAAATAGATGATAGAATTTTAAATTTTAATATAGAAAATTTTATTGCACATAATGAGTTGAATCAAGGTGAAAAAAATAGCAATATTTTAGAAACAGAAGAGTTTAAACATAATATGAAAACCTTGTTAACGATTCAACACCAAATTGATAGTTCCCTTATTTTAATGATTGGCAAATCTGAGGAGATACAACTTAAACACGAGAAAATTGAAGAGTTTAAAAAGTATATAAAAATGGTGATGCAGATAAACTCTCATTATGAAGATTTTAATGAGATTACAAGTGAATTAGCTCTTTTAATTGATGTTATAGAATCTTATAATTTAATCAATTGTAGATGCAACTTAAAAGAGATATTAGTCTTGAGTGACGGACTCTCTTATGGTTTTGGGTATTGGATAAAAAACCTATTAAGAACGCGTAAGATAAATCATTTTTTAAATAGAAAAATAGTTGAAGATATTAGAAGTGTAGAGATGTTTTTAGTCAAACTAGGGAGTATTGAGGATTCTGCTTCAGCCTAATAAAGCTTTGAAGTTTGTCATAGCACATAAGGTGCTATAACAAAAAAATTATCTAGCTTCTTTGATAGCTTCTAGTGCAGCTTCATAGTTTGGTTCGTCAGTTACTTCTGAAACAATCTCTTTATAAACAACTTCACCATCTCTATCTATAACAAAAATACTTCTAGCACTTAAACCTTTGAGTTTGTTATCATCCATTAAAACACCATAAGATTTAGATACTTCTTTATCAATATAATCAGATGCAACTGTTAGGTTTTCAATCCCCTCAGTTGTACAAAAACGATCAGCTGCAAAAGGTAAATCCATAGATACAACTGTTGTTTCACATATATCTAAGTTGTTCACATCAACATTAAATCTTCTTGTTTCTGCTGCACATGTATCAGTATCAAGTGATGGTAAAGTGATAAGAAGTTGTACTTTATCTTTAGCACCACCTATCTCTACATCGCTTAAATCTGTTCCTGTTGCTATTACTAATGGTGCTTTATCACCAACATTAATTTGAGTTCCCGCTAAATTTACAGTAGTACCTTTGAAGTTTGTTGTTTGCATATAAATCCCTTTGCATAATTTTAGTTTGCTTATATTAGCATTATTTGTATATAATCCGATTAAAAATAAAGAGTTTTTATGAATAACCCTTTCGAATCTGGACATATAAAAAATTATATCCTTTTGTATAGTAGTGTAGTTGTAATTATGGTGCTATTTTTTATAGCTAGTTCACTTTTTAATGAGGTCAAAGATGTTGAGCCAAAAGTATTTGATACAAACATTACTCAAGTGGTAGATGGGAAAAAAGTGATGAAAAATACTGATGAGGATAATAGTTCAGTTTTTAAGTTGATGCCTAAAAATTATTAGGCATTTATCTATTCTTTTGTAACTATATAAAGTTGTTCATGTTGAAGTTTTTTTAATATGTCCATAACTGTTACAAAATCTTGAAACTTAGATTCTTTGTCACTTCTTAGAATTACAGTTTGCTCTTTTGAAATAGTTAATAGCTTTTGTTCAAGTGAGAGTGAATCTACTTTTTCTTTTTCAAAAAACATCTCACCCTTAGCATTTACATAAACTGTTACCTCTTTTTTAAGCTCCTCTTTTTGAGAACTTTTTGCTTCAGGGAGTTCTACTGGAATAACACCTTGTTTTATAAAAGTAGCAGTTGTTAAAACCATAACTAAAAGAACAAGCATAATATCAATAAAAGGGATTACATTTATCTCATCAAACTTTTTTCTTTGTTTTTTACATTTTGACACAGTTTAGACCTTTTTCATATCTTGAGCAACATCAAATTTTGTAAGAACTCTTTCCACTTTACGAAGCGATATAGTGTAAGTAACAATAGCTGGAATTGCAACAATTAAGCCCATTGCTGTTGCTTTGAGTGCGAGAGCTAATCCCATCATAATTTTTTTAGCATCAACTGCTCCTACATCCCCCATAGAATAAAAAGTTATCATAATTCCAACAACAGTTCCAAGTAAACCAATATAAGGAGCGTTTGTACCAATAGCACTAATTACACCAATATTATTGGTTAAATCTAGCTCCAAATTATCTCTGTGGTCATAATCTTCTATATTAACTTTACTATAAAACATCATCCTTTCTATAAATAACCAAAGTGTTACAACACTCATCAATATTAATATACCCATCACCCCATAATCAAGTGCTTGTTCTGCAATTGTTAAAAAGTTTTCTTGTTCCATATTTACCTTATCCTTATATATTTTTAAAATTCAATAATACTGTTGTTCCAATATTTGGTTGTGATTTAAAACTTAGTCCTATATTATTTTTATCGCAAAATTTTTTCACCATATTAAGTCCGATTCCAAACCCTTGCATACTACTATCACTTTGATAAAATTTATCAAATATTTGTAAGAGTTCAACCTCATCCATTCCACAACCATAATCTTGAATATAGAGTGTAGAATCTATCAGTTTTATATCTATTTTACGACTATTTTGTGAGTATTTTACCCCATTATCAATGAGATTGTCAATAACTTTAGCTAAGCCAATTTTATCACTGAATATCTCAATATTTTCTAGTTTTAAATCAAAATCTATATGTGCATATAAAGAGCTAAGAAAATCAACCCTCTCTTGTATAAGTTGATGAAGCTCAATATTTTCTTTTAACTCTTGAAGAGTTTGTGTTTTTATCATATAGTCTAGTTCGTTGTATCTCTCTTGTAACATTTTACAAGCTGTATCAATCCTTGCTAATCTTTTTAAAGCTTTTTCATCTTCTAATGTTTTTTTTATCATTTGAGAATTTGTTTGAATTGTGCTTATTGGTAAATTGAGTTCATGTAAAGTTTCTTTTGAGAGAGCTTGAAGATTTTTTATATGTTCTTGAAGGGGGTCAATTGCTAGTTTTGAGATCATCACACCAGAGAGAACTACAAAACATAGCATAATAATTGCAAGTAAAAAAAAGTTTTCAACCTGCATCACAACTAAAATATAGTGCATAATAATAAGAAATGTGCTTACGGTTATAAAATAATATATAAAGATTTGAAGGCGTAGATTATTAAACAAAATATAGCCTTAAATATTTTTTCTTAAGATAAAAGTTTATATCCAATCCCTCTAATATTATCTATCTTCATTTGAGGTAGAAGTTGCTTAATACGGTTTATATATACCCGTATAGCTCCATCACTTCCAGATTCAGATGTATTCCATAATTCACTAATAATTAGCTCTTTAGGGACAGTAGAATCAATATGTTGCATAAAAAGTAAAAGCAATTTATACTCTTTATTGCTGAGTTCAAGCTCTTTTTTATCATAAAAAATTCTTTTATGAACCTCATCATGACAAAGCAGATTAATACACTTAATTTTCTCTTTTTGTGAGCGTTTTAGAACTGCTTTGATTCTAAAAATAAGTTCATCATTGTCAAAAGGTTTTGTTATGTAATCATCAGCACCACTTAAAAAACCAGATTTGAGCATCTCTTTATCTGTATGTGAAGTTAAAAATATAGCAGGTGTATTATCATTAGCTTCTCGTAACTCTTTGAGCAGTGTAACACCATCAATAAGGGGTACATTTATATCAAGTATATAAAGGTCAAACTTTGAGTGATATACAGTATCTAACACCTCTTGACCATTTGAGGTGTGAACCACCTCAAACCCTTCATCTTCAAGTAAATCGACTACAGTTTCTCCAAGAAGTTGATTATCTTCTAAAAATAAAATTCTAATCGACACTCGCAATAGCCCATGCGATAGCTTCACCAGCATACATTGGAACTACAGTTCCGTAAGTCTCAGGTACAACAAAAGTTCTTTTTTCTAAAGTAACTTCCTTAAATTCTGGGCAGATACCATAGATGCTTTGAGCATTGTCACTTACAAATGCTTGAAGATTATCAAGTTTGTCATATTGCTCAAAAATTTCACATAAAAGCTGTAAAGAGATAGGTGCAGTAAATACACCAGCTGCACAGCCACATGATTCTTTTTTATGTTGAGGGTGTGGTGCTGAATCTGATCCAAACATAACTTTTGGATGTGCTTCAAGTGCAACTGTTAAAAGTGCATCTAAATCTTCTGGTCTTTTTGCGATAGGTTTACAAAATAGGTGTGGCATCATCATTCCACCAACAACATCATCTAAAGTTAATAGTAGGTGATGTACAGTGATAGTTGCATAAAGATTCTCATACTTATCTAGCATATCAACAGCAGCTTTAGTTGTGATATGCTCCATAATAATTTTTAGTTTAGGAAAATTAGTAGCTAATAGCTCATAGATAGACATAAATTCAGCCTCTCTATCCATAACAAAACCATCAGTTTCACCATGAACACAAAGTGGTATCTCCATCTCACTCATAGCTTCTAAAGTTGGTCTCATCTCTTCAATATCAAAAGATGAAACACCACCCTCAGAGTTTGTTGTAATTCCAGCAGGATAAAGTTTTATTGCTGTAATCTCATCTGCAACAGATTCCAAGAAAGCTTTATCGTAGTTTTTATAAAAAAGTGTCATATATGGTTCAAAATAGTCATTTGGAACAGCAGACATAATACGCTCTTTATAAGCGATAACATCTTCTTTTGTTGTAACTGGTGGAACGAGGTTAGGCATAACAATAGCACCACTATACGAGTAAGCAGTAAGAGGGGCAACATTTTCTAGCATCACACCATCACGAAGATGAAGGTGCATATCTAGTGGCATTAAAATAGTATGAGTTTGCATTTTTTTCCTTAAATATATCAAGTTTATTAGAATATTATATCAAAATCTAAGTTTGAAGTTTATGAACTAAAAGCTTGTAAAATGATTTGACATCAATAGGCTTTGTGAGATGCTCTTGCATCCCATATTCTTTTGTTTTGTTTATATCTTCTTGCTGTGCATTTGCAGTCATTGCTATTATAGGGATTTTGTCAAATTCTGGATTGTTTCTAATTACTTTTGTTGCTTCATAACCATCCATTACAGGCATTTTAATATCCATGAGTATTAAGTCTATATTTTTTGTTGTTGTGGTTAAATCAAGAAGCTCTTGACCATTGTTTGCAATAAAGAGTTCTATTTCAGTTTTGCTTAATAGACCTTTTATAATTCTTTGATTAATAGTATTGTCCTCAGCTAGTAAAATAGTTCTTTGACCTAAATTTTGTAAATCTTCTTTGGCATAAACTTTATCTTGATTGCTAATAGCTATTTTATTTTCACTATAAAGTTGTACAAATGTATCAAAAACCATCTTTTGATTGAACGGTTTTTTGATATAAGAATCAATTTGATTTTTCTTCAAAGATTTTTCATCAAGAGTACTAACCCAACTTTGGATAAGAACACTTACTAAGTTATATCTGTTTTTATACTCTATTAATAAATTATAATCACAAATAGAATCATCAACAAAAACGATGTCAAATTCCTCATTTTCTAGTAACTCTTGAGCTTTTTTGAATGTACTTACAGCTTTGGTTTGAATATGGAAATAAGCAATCATATTTTGGAGTGCTTTTGTTGATTTTGTAAGGGAATCTATAATTAAAACTTTTTTAGTCATAATCTCTTTGGATGGGAGACGATATACTCTATATTCAAGTGGTGAATCTATCTCTAAGGGGAGAGTGACAAAAAATGAGCTCCCTTTCTCTATTGTACTTTCTGCCCAAATATTACCATCCATAAGTGTTACTAACTCTTTTGATATAACTAAACCCAAACCACTTCCACCATACTCTCTACTTATAGAGTTGTCAGCTTGAGAATATTTTTTAAAAAGATTATTGAGTTGTTCTTTACTTATTCCAATCCCTGTATCAATCACTTCAAATTGGAGCATTGTTTTTGTTTGGTTTATATTGGTACTATTCACTTTGAGTGTGATACTTCCCGTTTGTGTAAACTTAATTGCATTACTTATAAGGTTCAAAATTATCTGTGAGATTCTCATTGGGTCACCAATAAAATTGGCTCTAACTTTTCGCTCTATATCAAAGATTAATTCAAGATTTTTCTCTTGTGCTTTGATTCCAACTATATCTGCAACATAGTCTAAAATCATGTTAATATTAAATGATATATTTTCAAGATGAAGCTTTCCAGCTTCTATTTTTGAGTAATCCAAAATATCATTAATGATTCCAAGTAACATTTGTGAAGAATTTTCAATTGTTTGGAGATGTTTATTTTGTGTAGTTGAGATATTTTTCTCTTCAAGTAAGAGTTGAGAGAGTGCTATAATAGCATTCATTGGTGTTCGTATCTCATGACTCATACTTGCTAGAAAATTACTTTTATCTTCTAGCTTATTTTCAAGTTCTACTATTTTAGCTTTATAGTATTTGTTAGAATTTTTATGTGCTTTTTTTATAGTTTTTAACTTTTTTTTATTAACAGACATAAAAATCCCTTTTGATTAATTTTTTGCTATTTTGATTAAGTTGTTGATAGCATCTTCATAAATTTTTGCCTCTTCTTTTGAGGTTGATTCAAAACGAGTTACTAAAACGGGTGTTGTATTACTAGCTCTTACTAGTCCCCATCCATTTTCAAAATTGATTCTCACACCATCTACATCTATTATATCTTTTATTGTTGGAAAAGATGCTGGAGGGTTTTTTAGAAGCTCTTTTATTTTATCTATTGTTATAAATTTTTGTGATTCTGTAGTTTGTACTTTTATCTCCTCTGTTGAATAAACAAGTGGGAGTTTTGCTAGTTCTGCATCTAAATCTATGCCATCGTGAACAAGTTCTAGCATTCTAAGGGTTGCATATATTGCATCATCATAACCAAAGTAACGATTTTTAAAGAACACATGACCACTCACTTCACAAGCTAAATCTGCATTTGTTTCTTTCATTTTTACTTTTAGGTTCGAATGGCCTGTTTTATACATAATAGCCTTGCATCCACGCTTTTCAAGCTCATCATACATCACTTGTGAACATTTTACTTCACCAACAACAGTAGGTTTATCCATCTTCATCGAATAAAGAAGAGCCATCATATCACCCTTGATATTATTCTTAGGAGTAAGAACAGCTATTCTATCTGCATCACCATCATAAGCGAATGCTATATCTCTGCCATCGGCTAAAAGTTTTTTAACATCTTCAAGATTATGCTCCTCTGATGGGTCAGGGTGGTGATTAGGGAAAGTTCCATCTGGGTCAACATAAAGACCAGTAGTATTGAGTTCAAGACGAGAGAAAATATCTTCTGTTACAACACCAGCAACACCATTTCCACAATCATAAGCAATTTTAGTTTCCATCCCTTTTAAGTGCTGAAATTCAGAAACTAAAAAATCAACATAACGGCTAACAGCATCTATCTCAGTAACTTCTCTCTTTTGAGGTTTAGGGATAAAATCCATTGCCTCACACTCATCGCCCAAAGCATAAATATCATCAGAAAAGAATGGTGCTTTATCAACTGTGATTTTAAAACCGTTGTACTCACTAGGGTTATGTGAACCAGTAATCATAACAGAAGCATCCGGAGTGATACTATCATTTTCAATTGCCCAATCTTGATAGTTTGTAAAATAGTTCACTGGAGTTGGAACAAGACCCATCCCAAGAACTTTTTTACCACCAGCATTAAGTCCAGCTACAAGGTATTCAAAGAGAATAGGGGAGTGACTTCTAGCATCATAACCCACAGCTACATAATCACCTTTGATTTTTGATGCTAAAACAAAACCGATTCTAGTAACACTTTGCTCATTTAACTCTTTTTCATAAATTCCACGGATGTCGTATTCTCTGTAGATGCTCATTTATATCAACCTT
>Ga0193965_1000548_pt1 | contig 11639 bp, 12 predicted proteins | sample FB_8_MG_FD_140330 | JGI IMG/M metagenome (GOLD analysis project Ga0193965, IMG submission 140330) | Microbial mat bacterial communities from the Broadkill River, Lewes, Delaware, United States - FB_8_MG | ecosystem: Environmental > Aquatic > Freshwater > River > Microbial mats | place: USA... | reverse complement strand
TTGTCTTTGCCCTTTGTGCAGCGTTAAGTTTTGTGTTTTTGTTAATTCTATTTAAAATCGAAAAGCCGATAGGTGTTTTGTTATTTAATGTTGTAAAAAAGTTGTGTTACTCGTTAAAAAAGCCATCAAATTATTGAATTTTTGATACCTTTGACCGCTGAAAATTATTACAATAAATGGGCAATATTATTTTAGGTATAGAGTCGTCTTGCGACGATACTTCAGCATCAATTATTGACGACGGGTTTATCCGTAGTAATATTATTGCTGGTCAGAAAGTACATGAGTTATATGGAGGTGTTGTTCCTGAATTAGCATCCAGGGCTCATCAATCGAATATTATACCAGTAGTTGATGCAGCTATTAAACAGGCTGGTATTAGCAAAGACGATATAACAGCTATAGCTTTTACTCGTGGGCCTGGTTTATTGGGTTCGTTGTTAGTGGGTACATCGTTTGCTAAAGGTTTAGCTTTGGCTCAGAAAGTTCCGTTGATAGAGGTAAACCATTTGCAAGGACACATTTTAGCTCATTTTGTTAAGAAAGAGGGAGCTGAGAATAAGCAGCCTAATTTTCCGTTTTTATGTCTTTTGGTATCGGGTGGTAACTCGCAAATAGTGCTTGTTAAAGACCATCTTGATATGGAAATTTTGGGTACAACAATTGACGATGCTGCTGGCGAAGCTTTTGATAAGTGTGCCAAGGTTATTGGTTTGCCATATCCAGGTGGCCCTATTGTTGATAGAAATGCAAAATTGGGTAACCCCGATGCTTTTAAGTATAGCAAGCCTCGCATTGCCGATTATAACTACAGTTTTAGCGGATTAAAGACTTCGTTTTTGTATCAAATTCGCGATAATGTTAAAGAGAATCCTAATTTTATTAATGAGAATATGAATGATATTTGTGCATCGTTGCAGAAAACTATTATTGATATTCTTTTAGATAAACTTATAAAAGCAGCTAAAGACACAGGAATTAAAGAAATTACTGTTGCTGGTGGAGTTTCGGCTAATTCGGGCTTACGCGATAGGCTTACTTTAGAAGCTAAAAAACGCAAATGGAATTTATTTATTCCAGAGTTTGCTTATACTACAGATAATGCTGCAATGATTGCTATTACTGGTTATTATAAGTTTTTAAAAGGTGAATTTGTTGATCAAAGTATTTCGCCAATGGCGCGAATGACACTTTAATTGACGTTGTTTGAATAATCTATTTTATAAAAAAATATAGTACCTTGCTAAGGTTGATTCCGGTAAGGATATTTTAAAAATTAATCTTAAACAGATGAAGGTTGACGTTCTATTAGGTTTACAATGGGGTGACGAAGGTAAAGGTAAAGTAGTTGATGTACTTACGCCTAATTACGATGTTATTACACGTTTTCAGGGAGGTCCAAATGCTGGTCACTCGTTAGAGTTTAACAATATTAAGCACGTTTTGCATACCATTCCATCGGGTGTATTTCATGGCGATAAAATAAATATTATTGGTAACGGCGTTGTTGTCGATCCTGTAATATTTGCTCAAGAGTTTAACGGATTATTGAAATTAGGAGTTGATTTGCGTAAGAATCTTTTCTTATCGAAAAAGGCTCACCTAATTATGCCAAGCCACAGAGCGCTTGATGCTGGTAAAGAGGCTTCTAAGGGGAAATTAAAAATTGGTAGCACCCTTAAAGGAATAGGTCCTTGTTATACCGATAAAATCGACCGCTCGGGTTTAAGAATTGGCGATATTTGTTCTGATAAATTTCAGGAAAAATACAACGCTACAAAAAATCAACACCTTAATCTTATGAAGATTTATCCTACCGATTTTGATTTGGATGGATACGAAAAGCAGTGGATGGAGGCTATTGAGCTTATTAAAGAGTTTCCTCTTATTGATAGCGAGCACGTTATTAACGATTATATTAAGCAAGAGAAAAAAATTCTTGCCGAAGGTGCACAAGGAACACTTCTTGATATTGACTTTGGTACATATCCTTTTGTTACATCGTCAAACTGTGTTTGTGCGGGTGCTTGTACTGGTATGGGTATTGCTCCAAATAAAATTGGTGATGTTTTTGGTATTTTCAAAGCATATATTACTCGTGTTGGAAGTGGCCCATTTCCTACTGAATTAGATGACGAAGTAGGTGAGGAGATTCGTAAAATTGGTCGCGAGTTTGGTGCTACAACAGGTCGTCCACGTAGAACAGGATGGATGGATTTAGTTGCTCTTAAGTATGTTTGTATGCTTAATGGTGTTACTAAACTTATTATGACTAAAGCTGATGTTCTTGATACTTTTGAGACAATAAAAATTGCTACTGCTTACAAAATTAATGGCGAAGTTTTCGATTATATGCCTTACGATATTGATTGCGAAATAGAGCCTGTATACAAAGAGTTTAAAGGTTGGAATACAGATATCTCGAAAATGAGAAGCGAGGGAGAACTTCCTAAAGAACTTCTAGAGTATGTTGCATTTATTGAGAAAGAGACTGGTGTTCCAGTATCGATAATTTCGGTAGGTCCCGACAGAGATGCTACAATAATTAGATAAGTAATACTACCAAGAGCGCTTTTTTAGGCGCTCTTTTTTTTTGAAAATATTTTTTATTGGGACCGTTTTTGCTTCGAAAGTATGTTTAAATACCTTCCGTTGCGGGCCGAAGCCGTCGGCAACTTTGCGAGAGCCTTCCGCTGCGGGCCGAAGCCGTCGGTAACTTTGCAAAAGCCTTCCGCTGCGGGCCGAAGCCATCGGCAACTTTGCGAGAGCCTTCCACTGTGGGCCGAAGGCATCAGCATTTTTGCAGGAGATTTCCGCTGGCGGCTGAGAGCGTCCGCATTTTTGCAGGAGCCTTCCGCTCAAAAATAGTATTGTTAAAAAATAAAAAAACCAACGATAATTATTATCGCTGGTTTTTTTATTTATTATGAAACTTTAATAATATTAAGCCTCTTCTGTTTTTTCTTCTTCAACAGTCTCTTCGCCTTCAACAAGCATGTCAAGCGATTGAAGAGTGTTGTACCAAGAAACTACTTTTTTAATATCCGACACGTAAACTCTATCTTTATCGAAATCAGGTAATACTTCTTCGAAAAAAGCTTTAAGTTCGTTAGCCGAAGCTTTGTGGCTAATAGTTGCTTTTCCTTCTTCTTTGGCAAAAATTGTGTCAAATACTTTCGACAATGGAACTTCTTCCTCCTCGGTGTATATAGCTATATCGCTAAGGGCACTAATTTTTGCAGTAGCAGCCGCATTAATTCTTTTTTTATCGGCCAACGATTCAACAATAATACCGTTTCTACTTTGCGAAACAAATTTGTATAAACCGCTGTAACCACCAATTGCTAAAATATCTTTAAGTATCATTTTTCTGTTTGTATTAATTATAGCGCAAAACTAAACTAAAAAGCGAGTTTTGCAAAATATTTGTGGTGTGTTAATATGAAGATTTATTTTATTCCGCGTTCTTTTTTAATCTGATTGTATGCTTCGTTTAGATTCTTAAACTTCTCTTCGGCTGTTTGTTTAAAATCGTCGCCTAGGTGAGATACTTTATCGGGATGGTATTTAACAGCCATTCTACGATAAGCTTTTTTAACTTCATCATCGGTAGAGTTTTTCGATATCTCCAGTATTCTGTATGCCGATTCGGTGTCTTTATAAAACATAGCCTTAATTGAGGCGTATTCGGAAGCCGAAATGTCTAGAAGCGAAGCAATGTAATTTATTGTTTTTTCTTCGGCAAAATCGATGTGTCCATCGGCTTTGGCTATATTAAAAAGCAAGTGTATAAGCTCTAGTTTCGACGGATGATCAACGTGAATAGATATTTGTCGTGCTATAGCAGTAAGTTGTATTTCTTCTTTTAGAACATCGCGAAGCATTAAAATAGCCTCTTGTGCTTTTTCTTCACCAAACTGTCTAACAAAGAAATTCTTCACAAAGTCTAATTCCGATTTTAATACTTTACCATCGGCTTTCATAACTGTTGCACAAAGTACAACTAGCGATGCTGCAAAACCATCGTGTGCTGTTGATGGCCCAGTACTTGTTAGTATTTTTGATCTCGATGTCGAACTATCGACAACTGATCCAAAAGCAAATCCAATTATGGCTCCAACTGGTCCTCCAAGAAACCAACCCAAGCCACCGCCAATCCATTTAGAGTAATTTCTCATATCTTTCTAATAATATATTATGAATGTTTAAAATTTGAGGTAAAATTAAATCGCCATCGTTATTGTAAATCGTGAAATCGGCAAGATTTTCTCGCTGTAAATCCGATAACTGATTCTCTATTCTTTTTTGTACTTCGCTTGGTTTTAGATTGTCTCTTTTGCAAACGCGTTTAATTCTTTCTTGTTGGTTAGTTGAAACTGTAATTGTATAATCAACAAGCTTGTTTGCATCACTCTCAAACAAAATAGCCGATTCTTTAATTACATATTTAGCATTGTTTTTTTTGCAAGTTTCTTTCCATTGTAAAAAATGGTTAAAGACAAAAGGGTGAATAATTGAGTTTGCCTTTGCTAAGTTTTCTTTGTTAGAAAATATAATTGAGGCAAACTTCTGCTTATCTAACCCATTTTTATTGTAAATATTGCTGCCGAATTCTTCCGATAACAATATTATTAACTCTTTATTAGTATTAACTAATATTTTCGATTCAATGTCGGCCAAATAAACTGGAGCGCCAAGTTTTTCAAAAACTTTGGCAACAGTGCTTTTACCGCTTCCTATTCCTCCTGTTAGTCCTACTACTATCATTGTTTTTCTATAAGGAATTCTACTTTTTCGGGGTTTAAATTAGTAAAATTGAAAAATGATGGGTGTTTGATAAGTGAAATTTTTCCTTCGCGGGAAATGCTAGGGTTTATGTTATTGTAGTCAAGCACCACTTGAAAATCGTCGGCCGTAAGAAGATCGTACGAGCTAAGTCCTACAATTCCTTTAACATTTACCGAATCTGTAAACGAAACAAGATTAATAGAATCGGGTACATTAATAATTTTAACAGGGACAGTTATTTCTGCTTCGGTATATTGTTCGACATTAATATTAACAACTACTCGTTTAGGCTTTGTTGTAATCTCATTTATTTCTTTAATAGACACATTACGCTTTGTTGTTTTATTTACTTTTTTAATACTTATAGGTTGAGTATAAACAGTTTTTAGTGTGTCTAAAATAATTTTAGGACCAGTAACAATAACACTATCGGGAGAGCAAAAAGGTTTTTCTTTAAGTCTGTGTTGTTGTTCAAATGTTAGATTATAGACAGGAGTAACTTTTTTCTTTACAGAGATTATTTTTGTAAATCTAAAAAAGAGTGTGTCTGGTTCTATGCTTTCTAATTTAACGTCGGATGGAAGTTGTTCGGCTACTTTTGTTTTATACTCGCGTGTAAGAATATAATGTGTGTTAGCCGATTTCTTAGTGATATTGCCTTTTTTTAGGTCAAAATCAATAGGTTTAGAGGTTGTTTGCATCTGATATCGAAGAAGAGTATATCCAGGAGCTGTAATTTTTAATATAATATTGGGCTGAAGAATATTCAGTATTTTTTGATCTTTAGGCTCGTTAGAGTATTCTACAGGATAAACAATTTCGGCGCTGTAGGTATTGTTAAGTTTATTTAAAAACCAAAGTACGGTAGCAATACCAACAAAAATTAAGTAAACAAATATTTTGCTGTTTCTGCGAATGCTTTTTAACCAATTAATTAGCGGTTTTAATTTGTCAATTATTTTGTTTTTCACTGTATGGAATAATTAAGGTAAAAAAAAGTTCAAAACTAAGTAGTTTTGAACTTTACTAATATACTCAAAAATATTATTTCTGTTGAGCTAGATCTGCAGAATCCTTAAGAATTGCATTCTTGTCAACTTTAATTTTTGTTCCTTCGCAAACTTCAACAACCATGTATGTATCTTTAATCTCGGCAATACGTCCGTAGATACCACCAGTAGTGATAATTTTATCACCTTTAGCTAGTTCGTTACGGAAGTTTCTAAGCTCTTTTTGTTTTTTCATTTGTGGACGAATCATAAAGAAATAGAAAACAACAAAAACAAGACCTAACATAAGTAGTGTTTGAATTCCTCCGCCCTGAGCGGCACCTGCTTGTAGTAAAATTGTGTTAATCATTTTATTCGGTTTAATAAATTATTATCAAATTGTTTTACTCAATCGTTGCCTTAACAATAATGTTTGAGGCAATGTCTCTTTCATTTGTAAAGATAGAAATTTGTTTATACTGTACACCATTCCATCCTTTTGTATCAAATATTATTTCAATAAAAGAGCTGTCGTTGCTTGCTAATGGCTGTTTTTTGTAGTTAACAGTAGTGCATCCGCAGCCAACTTCTGCCTTTTTTATTATTAAAGGTGCCTGACCTTTGTTGTAATATTTAAATGAATAGGAGAGTATTTCGCCATATTTTACAGTGCCAAAATCGTAATAATCATTGGTTAAAACAAATTTTGGCGGATTGTTACTTTTTGTATTTGTAGACTTGCTATTAGAATTACAGCTAAAAGCAAGTGTAGTTAAAAGTAATATTGCGAAATACTTATAAAATTGGTTCATTATTCGTCTCCAATTAAACCTCGGCCAGTTTTTAAAATAACTTTTTCTTTACGAAGGTCGCTAATCATTCTGTCTAAAATACCGTTAACAAAAGTACCACTTTTGTTTGTACTGTAGTTTTTAGCTAGCTCAATATATTCGTTAATAGTAACTTTTACTGGAATATTTGAAAACTCTTTTGCTTCGGTTAGTCCCAGAATAAGAATAAGAATATCGGTAAATGCAATTCTATCTATCTCCCAGTTTTTAGTGTATTTCTCAATAAAATTCGAGTGATTTTGATAGTCTATAAGTGCTTTTCTTATAAGTGTTTTAGCATATAGCTCGTCATCGTCGTTAGTGTATTTAGGCATTAGATGAGCAGGAGCCTCGGCTTTAAACTTTTTCACAGTTCTTAGTGCCATAGAGATAGCAAGTTCAGTATCGTCGTTCCAGAAAATACCTTCGTCTTCAACAAGGGTGAAAAAATCTTCGTTGTTAATAAGGAATTTGTTAAGGAAGAAGATAATAATATCTTTGTCTTCTTTATACGAAAACTCACTACCATTCATGTACTCAGTAAATTCTGGAGTACTGATGAAATCGGCTAAAATCTTTCTAACAGCAATTTCCTGATTATCCCACGATATTTGATTTCTTTTTGTGTAATCAATCAATTCGGGATGCTCGGCAATTTGAATAAGAAGCTTGTTGTAAATGAATTTTTTGTTTGGGTTCAAATCCTCTTCGGTAGGAATGTTCTTGTTTATAGCAATCTCCATTTTCTTAATGCTGATTTCTCTAAACTCTTTTAAAAGAAGAAGAACTAAATGGTACAAGTCGTAGGACTTATTAATACTATAAAGAAGATTTTTCTCAGTATTTAAAAGAGTGCTTTCTGCATCTTTTTTGTGACAATACAACATATGTAAAGCCTTTGTGCGAATAAGTCGTCTACTAATCATTATAAAGAACCTTTTTTGTTATCGAATAAAGCCACAAAGATAATATCTTTTGTGTTTACAACAAAGTATTAAAATATATTATGTCTAAATAACGCTGTACAATTGATAAATAGGCTATTTTTAAGGGTGAGATATATTGTTATACTGATTTTGTTGAAAAACAATAACGGTTGTAGGTCTGATAATTTAAATATTTTTTTACTTTTGAAAAGTATAATACCTAATACATTAAACCACCATGATTAAAGATGAAAAAACTATTGAGATAAAAAAAAATGATGCTAGTAGAGAGGTTTTTTCGAAATCGGTAAAAGCTGGCAAAAGAACCTATTTTTTTGATGTTAAGCGAAATCGAAAAAATGATCTTTATTTAACTGTTACTGAAAGTAAAAAGCGTTTTATAGGCGAAGGAACAATTGTGTTTGAAAAGCATAAAATTTTCTTGTATGAAGAAGATTTTGATAGTTTTAAAGATGCTCTTTTAGAGGTGCTTGACTGCGTGGATGATTTGATAGAGAATGAGAGTTTGTGTAGCTTCGAAAATGCAGAGAATAGAAGAAAAGACCATACACAAAAAGATTTTTTATGATATGGGTGTAAAAGATTTTTTGATAAAAGATAAGGAGAGTTATAAATATTAAGCTCTCCTTATTTTTTATTTAAAGAAATAACTAACAATTTCTTCTTCTAATGGTATTTTTACATTGGTGATTAAATAATCGGTATTTAAGAAATTTCCGTATTCGTTACAGTGAGCTATAGCTGTTGCAAAAAGTCTTTTTATAGGAATTTTAAGTGGTACTAAGACAAGCCCAAATAAGTAATTTTTATCAGAAAAGTACATCTCTTCAATTGTAGAACTAAACTGTGATATAACCTCAGAAAATTCTTCAGTAATTATGTTTTGTTCTGCATAACTTAGTTCTTTTTTGTTGGAAACAGGAATTGCCAAGCAGTATCGTAGTTTGCCATTTTTACCTCCCAGCCCAGTTGTTATGAAAATCTGATTTTGGTCTAATAAAGAGCTTTCAATTAGCATTTTGTTTTCTTGGCATGCAATAAGTGCCCACTTTCTTATTTCACCGTTGCTTTGTTTTAAAAATTGTTCTAATGCTCGTAATGCTTCAACATCGTTTAATATTGAAAGACTTAGTATAGCCTTTTTTAGTTCTGTGTTTTTGTTATTGGCAGATTTTAGAACTTCAATAGCTTGTAACTTATTTAAATACAGTTGGTTTTTTTTTAACTCTTTAGATAGCTCGAAGTATTCTAGCTGAATGTTTATATCAATCTCTTCTTCTAAAATATTTAGGTTGCCATCTAAATTTCCAATTATGGTTTGTATTTTATCGTAAATGGTTTCGTCTATGCTCACGTGTTTAATTTTTTTTAAGAAAAGTAGTAAAAACCTATTAATATATCAATTTTATAATTTCTCATAATAAACCCCATTATTATGGGATTTGGCCTTAGGTTTTATTGGTTTATCTTTGAAAGATATTAAAATTTACCGAATGAAATTGTCTGATTTAAATACAAGCGAAGAAGGTGTTATTGTTAAAGTGTTAGGACGTGGTGCTTTTCGCAAACGCATTATAGAGATGGGTTTTATTAAGGGGCAATTGGTAAAGGTTATTAAAAATGCCCCTCTTAAAGATCCCATACAATACGAAATTATGGGATACGAGGTTTCCCTTCGTCGCCATGAGGCAAGTCATATAGAAGTTGTGTCGGTTGAGGAAGCATTGAAGATGGATGCTATTGATTACAATGGTGTTATTGATTCGGATGTTTTGAAGAATTCTGCCTTTAAGCAAGGTAAAACAATAAATATAGCTCTTGTTGGGAATCCAAATTCAGGTAAGACAACTTTATTTAATAAAGTTTCGGGAGCGAAAGAACATACTGGTAATTATAGTGGAGTTACTGTTGGTTCAAAAACTATAAGTTTCGAATATGAGGGTTATACCTTTAATATAACTGATTTGCCTGGAACCTATTCACTATCGGCATATTCTCCAGAGGAGTTGTATGTACGTGAATATATTATTGAGAATATTCCCGATGTTGTTGTTAATGTTATTGATGCTTCAAATTTAGAGCGTAATTTATATCTTACTACTCAGCTAATTGATATGGATATAAAGGTTGTTACAGCCTTAAATATGTATGATGAGCTTGAGCGAAATGGTGATAAGTTTGATTATATAAGCCTTGCTAAGATGATTGGAGTGCCTATGGTTCCTACAGTTGCGTCGAAGGGGAAAGGTATGGCTCTGCTGTTTGATAGAATTATACAAGTTTATAATGATAACGACCCCATTTTACGTCATATTCATATTAATTACGGGAAAGATACTGAAAAGGAGATTTCTATTATCCAAACAGAAATATATAATAACCTTCATAAATCGATTATTGACCATTATTCTACCCGATATCTTGCTATTAAATTATTAGAAAAGGATACAGAAATTAGTGCTTTGGTTGATAAATTTGGCGACCAGTCTGTTATTGATGTATGTAATAGGAGTATAAGAAGGCTAGAGGGAATTCTTAATGATGATAGCGAGACCATTATTACTGACTCTAGGTATGGCTTTATTGCTGGAGCACTTCGTGAAACATTTAAAGGCAGTAAACATCAAAAAAATAAATTTACTCGTGTTATCGACTCAATTGCTACTCATAATGTTTGGGGGTATCCTGTTTTCCTTTTTTTAATGTGGTTAATGTTTTTTTCTACATTCTTTATTGGTAAATATCCTATGAATTGGATTGATAAGGGAATAATCCTTTTGTCCGATTTTCTTTCTCAAAACATGACTGCTGGTCCTTTTAAAGATTTGTTGATAGATGGTGTTATTTCTGGAGTTGGTAGTGTGTTGGTTTTCTTACCTAATATATTAATACTGTTCTTGTTTATTTCAATATTCGAAGATACTGGATATATGTCAAGAGCAGTTTTTATTATGGATAAAATAATGCATAAAGTTGGATTGCATGGAAAATCATTTATTCCATTGCTGATAGGTTTTGGGTGTAATGTTCCAGCTATTATGTCAACCAGGATAATAGAGAATAAGAATAATAGAATTGCTACAATGCTTATTGTTCCTTTTATGTCGTGTAGTGCCCGTTTACCTGTGTATTTATTGATTATAGGGGCTTTTTTTAGTGATTATGCAGGTACAGTTCTCTTTCTGGTTTATTTAACGGGGATTTTGCTTGCTGTAATAGTGGCGATTGTTTTGAATAAATTTGTCTTTGTTAAAGAAAATGTTCCTTTTGTAATGGAATTACCACCTTATAGAATTCCTACCTTTATTTCTGTAGTAAAGCATATGTGGACTAAGGCTGGACAGTACCTTAAAAAAATGGGAGGTGTTATTTTAGTTGCAGTAGTGATTATTTGGACATTATCTAACTATCCGCACAATAAAGCGATAAATGATCGTTTCGATAATTGTATTGCTACCTTAAAAGAAAGTTCGTTGTCAGAAACAGATATAAATAACCAAATTAGTGCCATGCAGAAACAGAAAAAAGCCGAGTTGCAAGAGCAATCTTATTTGGGACGACTGGGTCATTTTATTGAGCCTGTAATTTGTCCTTTGGGTTTCGATTGGCGGATGGGAGTGGCTTTGTTTACAGGTATTGCGGCAAAAGAAGTTGTTGTTAGTACACTTGGTGTAATTTATCAGGTTGACGACGATAGTTCGCCCGATAAATTATCAGAAAAAATTAAAAGTGCTAAATACGACAGTGGGGTGAAAAAAGGTCAGAACGTTTATTCACCAATTGTTGCTATAAGTTTCTTGGCTTTTATTTTAATATATTTCCCCTGTGTGGCTGTTATTGCTTCAATATCTCGCGAAAGTGGAAGTTATAAATGGGGGCTTTTCTCAATTTTATTTACTACTTCGTTGGCTTGGGTTGTCTCTTTTGTAATATTTCAATTAGGTTCAATTTTTTAAACTGATATGATACAGGAAATTTTAACTTACTTGGCAATTGTTTTATCTATAGTTTTTATATTAAGAAAAATATGGAAAATTTTCATTGCTAAGAAAAAGACAAAAGGTTGCGATTCGTGTAGCTCGTGT
>Ga0193965_1000546_pt1 | contig 11683 bp, 11 predicted proteins | sample FB_8_MG_FD_140330 | JGI IMG/M metagenome (GOLD analysis project Ga0193965, IMG submission 140330) | Microbial mat bacterial communities from the Broadkill River, Lewes, Delaware, United States - FB_8_MG | ecosystem: Environmental > Aquatic > Freshwater > River > Microbial mats | place: USA... | reverse complement strand
TTTTTCTTTGCTTTTTTCTTAGCATTTTTTTTCTTTGCTTTTTTGGCCTCTTTTTTCTTTTCAGCTTTTTTCTTTGCTTTTTTCTTTTCAGCTTTTTTTTCAGCTTTTTTCTTTTCAGCTTTTTTTGCAAGCTTCTTCGCTACTTTTTTTTCCTCTTTTGTTACATCTTTTGCCATTGATCATCCTTTTGAAATGTTTTTGAATTTTGCTACTCTTTAGTAACAAACTGAAATCATTATATAGTTTTTATATCACTATGTCAATATTTTTCTTACCTTTAGTAATATTTTATTACTATTAGATTGTTTTTGGATCTATTATCAGCTATAATTATCATTACAAAATGATTACAAAGAAAAAATATGACATTTATAGAGTTTAAAAAATTATTGCTTGATGCTGAGATTAGTCTGCCAAAATTTAGCGCTTTAATAAAGGTGAGTGAAAAAAATATTCAATCATATAAGAAAAAAGGTGAAGTACCAAATCCCATAGCTGTATCAGTAAGATGTTTGGCAAAACTAAATGAACTGGGAATTGACTATAGACCGATGATAGAGGAATTAGCCTTAGAGGCTAAAACAAAAAAAGGTGCAGGTTTTAAGAAGAAAAATAGCGAATAGAAGCAAAACCATAACAATTGGTTTTCTCTATCTGATTTATCTGATCTTGTGAAATAATCCCACCAAGAGCAAACACCTTAATATCAAACATATTTACTACTTCTGCCAAATCAGCAACCCCCTTAGGCTGCCCCTTGTGAGGTGAATGAAAAATTGGGCTATATGTGACGCCATTGGCACCTTTGTTTTGCATATCTAATACTTCTTCTTTTGTGTGAGTACTGACAATCACCTCTAAGCCTAAACTCTTAGCATACTCTACTTTATCAAATTGAGTCGATGTAAGATGAACACCATCAGCACCCAAACTTTTTGCCAAGTCTATCTCTCTATGTAAAAAGCATTTTAAGTTATTATATTTTTTACACATCTTTACAAACTCAATGGCGTCAGCTTTATAGTTGGGATTTTCTTTATCTCTATACAAAACATATTCGGGTTTGTGTTTTCTAATTTGCTCATCTAAAACCGTTTTAAAATCACTTGTAGCTATAAGATATTTTTTCATTATTTTATCTGTAAAGTGGATTTTGGAAATCTACATACTCAACTTCAACATCTTCATGATACCTTAGAGCCATAGCATTAACATGATACTCTAGTCTATCAAGCAGGTATAGTTCAGACTTTGTATATTTTGACTTTGCCTCTTGTATATACTCCTGCAAAAAGCTCAGTTTTTCAAGCTCATCATCAAACTCTATACTCTGTATAATTTTTTTGATATCTTCATACTCACTATCACCACATGTTGATAAAAAGTCATAAGAGAGATCCATCGTTTTTAAATTATGTAAAGCCTTAGAAAATGCAAAATGATTATAAAGCATGCAGCCAACAAAGTACTCAATATCTGAGCTTTCAAACTCACTATAATGATTCTCTTCATCTTCATAATGTTTATGCCATATCTCTAAAATATTTTCTATTCTTGTATCCATATTTTCACTTTTTTATTTTTTACAATTATACAAAATTATCCTATAAGATAAACTATTCTATGGCGACTAAAGAACTTTATAATAGATACGTCATACTAATAATAACTTGTGCAGTTCTAAATTGAGACGAATAAACCAGAAATCGTTTACTACTCATTAAGCTCTCTTATGCAATTATCTCTTCAACACTTAAATTACTAAGTACTCTACTATCATATTCTTCAAAACTTTCATTGTTTATTCTCTCACGTTTATATTTCAACATAAGGTTTTTAACCAAATACTTAGCTTTTTCTAAAGGTACCGACTTATAAAGAACTCTTGCTTCTTTTGCTTGAAGAGAAGCTTTTCCCCCAAGAAGTATATGAACACCATAACATGTTTCACCATTTTCATCTTTTGCTTTGCACCCTTCAAAGCCTATATCCGCAATACCATGAATGCCACAACCTTTTGGACAGGCAGACCAATACATTCTCACCTTTGCATCTTCTAATGGTACTTCTTGTTGTAAGTATTCTGCCATTTCGATAGCATCAGGTTTGTTTGGAATAACTCCAAAAGCGCATGTTGCAGTTCCTGCACATGCTATCTGATGCACAAAATATGGGTTTTGATACTTTTCATATTTTTCATAGATATCTGTGGCTTTTATAGTTTCTATCATTGTGTCTTCACACACTATATGAAAGCTTTGTTCTATAGAAAGCCGAATCATTCCACCAATCTCTTTAGAATGACTTGCAACTTCAATAAGATCAGAACCTGAAAATATCCCAGAAGGGATAGAAAATAAAAGTGCCGACTTATTATCTATAAGCTTTGTCACGCCATTGTGAGCTATTGAGTGTTCTTTTTCTAAGAGAAGTTCTCCCGCATTTTCTAGCTTTGCTTTACTTGTTTGTATAATCGTTTCTCTAAAGCTATCCATCCCTACTGCATCGATTAAAAAACGTAAACGATTTTTATTTCTATTATCTCTAAATCCAAATTCTTTAAAAAGATTAATCACAGAGATAAAGACCTCTTTGACATCATCCGGTTTAATAAAAAGATTTGCATCTTCAGCTTGCATCCCGACACGACCTCCAAGATAAAGATTAAAACCTAGAGATTCATCTTTTTTTGCAGCGATAAAACAACAATCATGTCCAAATATATTACAATCATTTGTTGAAGTTCCAAGGATTGCTGTATTAAATTTTCGTGGTAATACACTGTTCCATTCTTCTTTATGTAAGAAGATACTTTGTAATTCTGTAATAATTGGCATACATTCTATATAGGAGTCTTTACTCAGTCCATCAAAAGAAGATGTAACTATATTTCTAAAATTATCAACACCTGTTTGAAAGGTAGTAATACCTACAGAATCAAGTTTTGTAAGCACAGTATATAAGTTCTCAAATTTTATATAGCGTAGTTCTATTTGCTGTCTTGTAGTTATATCTATATAGTCATTTCCATATTTTTGAGATATAGTTCCAATCACACTTGCTTGTTCGTTACTGAGTTGTCCTCCAGCAATACGAACACGAATCATAAATTCACCCTCACCTTTATCAAATAATCCAAAACATTTTAAGAAATATTTACTATCTTCATCTTTTAGGTTTTCATATCCAGACTCACAAAGTGTTTTTAGACTTTCATATACACTCATAGGAGTTTTAAGTTCTTTAATTTTTTCTATCTTATTTTGTTTTTTATTTCGAGCATTAAATGCATCATGCAATTTTTTCATCAACTATCTCCTCTATGTTCTCATATTGTGGTAAAACTTTATGCAAGTGTACAACTTCACCAAATACAATTATTCCAGGTCTAGGAGCATCTATAGCAGCATCAGCAAGTCCTGAAAGTGTTGTAATCTTTCTTGTTTGGTTCGGACGTGAAGCATTAGAAATAATCGCTACTGGAAAACTTGGATTAATTCCTTTCTTCAAAGCGATTTCAACAATTTCATTTGCACGTGATAATCCCATGAGTACAATTGTTGTATGATTTTTCATCTTAAGTAAATCTATCCATTGAGTGTTTATAGAGTTTCCAGCCAAGTGGGCAGATACGATTGAAAGATTGGTCGCGTATCCTCTTGCAGTAGGTGCGATACCAGCACTCAAAGGTCCTGCTATTGCTGAAGATATTCCTGGAATTACATCCACACGGATCCCCTCTTTAATAAGTGCTTGCGCTTCTTCTGCTCCACGACCAAATATATATGGATCCCCTGCTTTTAAACGTGCTACTTCTAAACCTTTAGAAGCATATTCTATAAGCATTTCATTTATCTTTTCTTGCTTTATACTATGTGCACCTTTTTGTTTTCCTACAGAAATTTTCATCGTATTTTTTGGAATTATCTCTATAATCTCATCACTGATAAGATGGTCTATAAAAACCACATCTGCTTCTTGAATAATTCTATATGCTTTAAGTGTCAAAAGCTCTACATCTCCTGTTCCACAACCAACAAGAGACACTTTTGCCAACATTTTTTTTGCTTTAAACCTTGCTTGGGTTATGTCAATAAGCCCTTTATCTCTATCATCTCTTAGCTTTTGATTCAAATTTTCTAGCTCTTTTGGTAGAACTCTTTTTATTTTATCTCTTACTGATTGCGCTAAAGTTGGACTTGCTCCTGCAGAAGAAACAGCAACTTTTAAAGAACCATATTCGATTAATGCTGCAAAAAAGAAATCACAAACTTCTGGAACATCAACACAGTTGTACAAAAAGTTATGTTTATGTTTATGTTCTAAAAGTTGATTCATCACATCTTCTGATCCTGTTGCATCAATTACTACAGCAAAAGATTTTACATCTTCTATTTCAAACTTTTTCTCTATTTGTTTACTATGAACATCTTGAAATTCATCAATATATTCTAAAGATATACAAGAGAAATCAATACTATTTCTTTGCATAACTTCAGCTTTTTGTAAAGCCACCTTTCCCCCTCCTAGAAGAAGGATTTTCATATCTTTTAATACTATTGGTAATGTTTTGTACTTCACGATATCTCCTTTATCAATAAAAATACTTATTCATCTTCTTTTGCGAATTTTTCATATAAAAAGCTCAAAATTGCTTCTCTACATCGAATATATTCTTCATCATGTTGAAGTGACACTCTATCACGGGGATGTGCAAGGTTTACCTCTAAGATCTCACCGATTGTAGCTTCTGGACCATTTGTCATCATGATAACTCTATCACTTAATAAAACTGCCTCATCTATATCATGTGTAATGATAATAACCGTGTTTTTAACTTTTTGCTGAATACGCATAAGATGTTCTTGTAAATTTGCACGTGTTAAACTATCGAGTGCTCCAAAAGGCTCATCCATCAAAAGCACTTTTGGTCTAATTGAAAGTGCTCTTGCAATACCAACACGTTGCTTCATACCGCCAGATATCTCATCTGGAAGTTTATCCTTTGCATGATCAAGATTAACCATAGATACAAAGGTCTCAACTCTCTCTTTCAACTCCTGAGCATCTAAATCTGGCATAACTTTTTTTACTGCCATCTCAATATTTTGATAAACTGTTAACCAAGGGAGTAATGAATGATTTTGAAAAACTACAGCACGCTCAGGTCCTGGACCTTTTATATGTTTATTTTCTAAAACTATAGTACCTTCTGACTGAGCATCTAGTCCAGATATAATATTTAAAAGGGTACTTTTCCCACATCCACTATGTCCAATAATTGAGATAATTTCATTCTCTTTAATCTCCAGATTAACATCAGTAACCGCTATATAATCCTCTTTTGAAGGGATAGGAAATCTTTTCTCAATATTTTCCAAACTTAAAAACTTACTCATTACGCTCTCCCTTTTTTTGTATAATCAAAATAATCTGCAATTTTTCCCATCATTAAATCAAGTAAATAACCTATCAAACCTACAACAATAATACCTATGATAATGTTGTGATAATTAAGATTATTGTACTCATCCCAAATCCAAAAACCAATTCCTATACCACCAGTTAGCATCTCAGCAGCAACAATTACTAACCAAGCAATCCCTAAAGATAATCTCATTCCCGTAAATATATATGGAACTGAAACAGGTAAAATAATCTGTATCACTTTCTCCATTGGAGTAAATCTTAATACTTTTGCTACATTCATATAATCTTCACTCACACTCTTCACACCTAGCGCTGTATTTATAATGATTGGCCAGATCGATGTTATAAAGATGGTTGAGATTGCCGTCATATTTATATCTTGAAAAATAAACAGCAATAAAGGTAACCAAGCAAGTGGTGAGATAGGCTTAAATATTTGAATAAATGGATCAAATGCATACTGAGCCATCTTACTCATACCAAGAATTAGCCCCATTGGAACACCAATCAAAATTGCTAATATAAACCCTGCAAATACTCGCTTCAATGACTCCAGTATCTGCCAAAACAAACCTTTATCATCTTGGTTTTCTATATAAAAAGGGTCACTTAAAACACCTACTAATTCATCACCCTCACTATTTACACCACCAAAGGCTGCTACGTAAGTATCACTTGGTGTTGGAAAGTCTTCTACTATTTGCGAAATTCCCGACCAAATTTGTATAATCATTACAAATACCACTAACGGCAGAAATATCTTTTTTACTAATTCTTTATTCATTTTTATTCCTTTGAATTTTAAATTCATTGGTATCTAGCTTTGAATCTAAGGAGAAAATTATTAATTAGATACCAATCAATTTAAATAAGTAAAGCCTTTGCTTTACTTATTTAGTCACATATTTTGGATCAGCACAACCTGCTGGACCATAAGGACATACATAATCTGGTTGTTGAGTTTCAACTGTCCATTTATTTACTTTTAGCAGTTCTTCTTTAGATACTTTTGCTTCATCAATTCCAGTTGAGAAGATATACTCAACAGCTTTATTTGGATCATAAACTTTTCCATCCATAAACATGTTATATTTATCTACACCATCTTTTTTCCAAGGACTTGGAGGAAGAGAATAACCTACATCTTTGGCAACTTCAGCAAAAAGGTCAGGTCTATATACAGACTCAATCACTTTTTTCATATCAACAGCTTTATCTATTTGACCCCATCTGTACATTTGAGTGATAAACCACATACCGTGAGAGTAATATGGATATGCTGCATAATAGTTTGCAAAAACATTAAACATTGGATTTGGCTCAGAATCTTGACCTTTTAAGTACTGAAATGTTCCTGTCATAGACTTCTCTAACACTTTTACTGGAGCTTTAACATAGTTTGGTTTACTCATGATTTTTGCCGCTTCTTTACGGTTTTCCCATGACGAATCAAGCCACATTTGTGCTTCTAAAATTGCTTTCATAACTGCTTTTGTAGTTTCTGGATTTTTTTCTATAAAATCAGCACGGGTTTGTAAAACTTTTTCAGGATTATTATTCCAGATATCATAGTTTGTTACGAGTGTTGAACCTTTCTTCTTTAAAACTATACGTTCATTCCAAGGCTCTCCAACACAGTACCCTTCAATGTTTCCAGCTATCAGGTTACTTGGCATTGTTGGTGGTGGAAAAGGTTTAATTGTAGTATCACGATCTGGCACTATTCCTGATGACGCCATCCAATATCTTAATTCGTAGTTATGCGTAGAAACAGGATGAACCATTCCAAAAGAAAGTGGTTGGTATTTATCACCTTCAGTTTTATGCTTAGCATCTATATATTTTTTCAGAGCATCTGATGTTAAAGGACGTTTTGTTTCATCCATCCCATACTTTTTCATCTTTTTAATGATTTTATTTCCAAAAGTGATACCATTACCATTAAAGTCAAGAGAGAGAACAGCTTGAAGGTTAGCATTACCATTAATTCCCAAAGTTGCTGCAATTGGCATCCCTGCTAAGGCATGGGAAAAGTCATACTCTCCAGAGATGACTTTTTGCTGAATCCCTGGCCATCCACCACCCTCTTTCACTACATGTACATCTAAACCATACTTATCGAAAAAACCTTTTTCTTCTGCTATTACTATAGGAGCACAATCAGTTAAAGCGATAAAACCAATTGTTAACTTTTTCTTTTCTAACTCTGCAGCCAATAATGACGTAGCAACTAGTGACAATCCTAATCCAATTCCAACTAAGTTCTTTAGCATGAATTCTCCTTAAATTTACATTATGTAATGTTTCATAGGAGTATTTTATCATACTGATGAACTAATATAATACTATATATTGTATATTTTTTATACAAGTAATTCTTAATTTTACATTAAATATAATGCAAAATCATCAAAGGAAGCTATGAAAGTAGGTAAAGTAGGTAAACAACTATAAAAGATAGTAAGACGGAAACACCTTTCCAAAAAGCGATTGGATGACGTTCAAATAAAGGTGGCTGAGATTGCTTTAAAAATTGTTGGTTGGGATGACGAAGATCATAAGTAAATTCAGATAACAATGAATAACGATAAAATGGATTTGGATGTAATGCTTTTCTTAAGGTTTGGTCTATCCAAAATGGAATATCATATTGATCTGTATATAAAGAACGATACTTTAATTTTTTTTGGGCAGATTTACTACTTGCTTTTGCTACATCTGTACCATAAGGTAGTGTTCCACTTAACATCTGATAGGCTATTACTCCTAATGAATAAATATCACTAGCTGGAGTTCCTGTTTCATTCAAAAAATATTCTGGTGCTGAATATTGAAGTGTACCGAGCATATGTTCTTGTTTTATTAAAGAGTTAATCTCCTCAATACCCTCTACTCTAGTTGAACCAAAATCTATAATTTTAACAGTCCCATTTTTATCAATTAGGATATTTTCTGGTCGAATATCTTGATGAAGCATCTCATGTCTATGAAATGCTTGCAAACCTCGAGCTATCTGTTCTATCATAGATCGTATTGTTTCCATAGATGGATTTGGATTATCAATCATCCACTGTTTTAAAGTTTGCCCTTGGATATATTCAAAGACAGTATACAAATAAGTTCTAGGTCTATTTTGTTTATAAGACTTTAAAACATTTACATTGTTTATACGTCTTGCAACCCACTCTTCTATCATGAAACGTTCTAGATATACCTTATCATCTCTCATATCGATAGAAGGAACTTTAATTACAACATTTTCTTCTGTTAAAGTATCAAAGGCTAGATAGACATGACTTCTATGGTTCGCGTTTAATTCACGAACGATAATGTATTCATCTAAAGTATCTTTCACTCTCAGTAAAGGTGCAGCTTTCTTCTCTTTCATCTCTTCATGAAGTTCAGTTACATCTTTATCAGGTATAGAATCTATACGTACAATTTGCGCAGTTAAATTGTCTGTACTTCCATTTTCAAGGGCATGAGTTATAAGCTGGTTTGCTGAATTCTTAAAACTTTCCTTATCATTAACAATATCTATTATCATTTTAGAGTCTAAAAATTCATAGACGCCATCACTCATAAACAGGTAGATATCATTTTCTTGAATATTAAACTTTTCATAATCAATTAATATATCAGAGTCCATACCTAAAGCACGACTTAGATAACTTTTCTCTTTTGAGATCCATAACCTGTGGTCTATTGTTAATTGTGTAAGTTCATTTTCTCTTAGTCTATATATACGAACATCGCCTACATGAAAAATATATGCACTGTTTGACTTTAAAATCATACTGCTAAATGTACATACATATCCACGATCTTTATCATAGCGATATTCACTTTGACGACTTTTAGAATATAGCCAAGAGTTGATGTTATATATAATGTTTTTTGCAGACTTTTGAACAGACCACACCTCAGGTGTACTATAATAATCTTCTAAAAAAGAGTTTATGGATAACTTACTCGCTTCTTGACTAACATCACTACTACTAATACCATCTGCTAAGGCTATAGCAATACCTTTGTTTATTAACTGATGATCTGTAGGTATTCTGATATCATGAAAATCTTGATTTATCTCTTTGAGACCTTTTGATGTTGATTCTGATATTGATATACTTAATTTATTTTGCACTATCTATTTTTAACCTACCAAGATTTGTATGGTAAGAATTTTCCATTCATTGTTATTTTGACTCTATCTCCAGCTGGATTTTCCTCTTTTTCAATATCCATAGAAAAATCAATTGCACTCATAATCCCATCTCCAAATTTTTCACCAATAATCTCTTTAATTGTATCACCATAAACTCCAACAACTTCATAAAATCGATAGACAACAGGATCTTGAGGAATTGTAAAATCCCAAGTTTTATTTGGATATTCTTGTAAAGCAATTGATACTTCATCTGATAAGTTTAGTTCTTTACATAGTTTATCTGCATACTCTTTTTTTAAACTATTTTTTCCCAAACAAGCAGATGTCAAAAATACTGATCCTAAAGATACTTTTTCAGAAAGCTCTTCCCAACTTAAGCCTAGATTCTTCTTTGCAAACACAATCTCTTCAGTCATTTGTAATTTAGTCATTTTTTTTCCTTAAATGTTATTATTGAAATATTCGAAATACCTCAAAAATAATATTTCTTCCAAAAGATACTTTATCAGTATCTCTTAGAATTAAAGATTATATTTTTCTTTTTTCACCAGTTTTTACATGTGTAGCATAAAGAGTAAGACCTGTAAATGCTAAACCACCAACAAGGTTTCCTAATGCAACTGGAACTTCATTCCAAAGAAGGTAATCAAGTACTGTAAAATCACCACCCATGATTAAAGAAAATGGGAATAAAAACATATTTACAATTGAGTGCTCAAAACCCATAAAAAAGAACAGCATAATTGGCATCCACATAGCGATCGCTTTACCACTAACTGTAGTTGAAACCATAGCTCCTACAACACCCATTGAAACCATCCAGTTACATAACATTCCACGAATAAATACAGTTATCCATCCTGAAATTCCATGCTCTTGATAACCCAACGTTCTTGCTTCACCTATACCTGCGACCTTAGTAGCAATTGTACCACCATCAGTATCAAAACCATAAGTGAATATATAGGCCATCATAAATGCAACTGTTAATGCACCACCAAGATTACCAAGTGCTACTAATCCCCAGTTTCTCAATACTTGTTTCACTGTAACACCTGGTCTTTTATCTAAAAGTGCCAATGGAACCAACATGAAAACACCTGTCAACAAATCAAACTTCATTAAATACAACATAATGAACCCTACTGGGAATAATACTGCACCAATTAACGGTGAACCTGTTTTCATCGCCACTGTAATTGCAAATACAGCAGCAAGTGCCAATATTGCACCTGCCATATATGCTCTAATTAATGTGTCTTTTGTAGACATATATACTTTTTCTTCACCTGAATCAACCATTTTCTCAACAAACTCTGATGGTGCTAAATACGCCATTTTGTCTCCTTTAATTTACATTAGTTAATGTTTCAAGAAGTATTATATCTATATAACTAATCAATATTAGGCTATTTATTGTATAATTTTTATACAAATTATTCTTATTTTTACATTAAAAAATAATCAAAATAGATTAATAAAAAGTTTACATGAAATAATTATAATTTGTTTAGTTTGTAAATTAGTGTTATTTAAGTTATCTGATAGCGTATAATGAAGGTAAGTAATATCTTAAGTATGTAGTAAGATTGTACTTTAAAAATATTTTACGCAGAGAATAACTCTGCGTGAATTGACTAAAACTTATAGTCCAACTGTGCCCAATACTTTGTATTGTCAGAAGTGTGCCCTGAGTTCGTCTCACCAGCTTGAAAAAAGGCTGCTTTGAGTAAAAACTTAAGAGAGTTTACTCCAGGAACTTTATTTACGTACAAAGCATCAATTTCAGAACCTAAGTCTGTCGCATCTCCGGTTTGAGCAGTAAAATCATGGTAAAGAACCAAGGCTTTTCCAAAATTTTTATTTGTGTAGCCTAGCTTTGCACTAGTATCAATAAGTCCATTATTATTTGAACCTGCAGTCTGACCTAAAAACTCATCAGCAAAACCTTGAAATTTATGTAAAGTTGCAAGAGGAGTCGTAAATCCTTTTGTACTTGAGCCCTTTGCTTTACCAAGAACTTCATATTCTACTCCGAAAATAATTCCATCGATATTTGCATTAAGTGCTAAATCATAATAAGAT
>Ga0193965_1000545_pt1 | contig 11684 bp, 12 predicted proteins | sample FB_8_MG_FD_140330 | JGI IMG/M metagenome (GOLD analysis project Ga0193965, IMG submission 140330) | Microbial mat bacterial communities from the Broadkill River, Lewes, Delaware, United States - FB_8_MG | ecosystem: Environmental > Aquatic > Freshwater > River > Microbial mats | place: USA... | reverse complement strand
CGTTCATCTTGACCAAACTGCTCTTTAAATTTTTCATATCTAACGAGTGCTGGATCTTTTTTATGTAAAAAACCTTCTGTTGATGTGTCTATTGTTATTTTAGGAATATTTGAGATAACTCCTGCACTCAGTAGCAAAATCAAAAAGATGATTTTTAAAGGATTTTGAGTGATGATTCCACCCATTTTTTCCAAATTTTGTTCTGTTTTTGTTCGCCAGTTCATATATAGCCTTGTAAAATAAAGTTTGTGTAAGATTACTCTTTTTGTATTAAGGCAATGTTAATGTAAATAAAAATTTATGTGTATAATTATGAAGTATGTTCTAATGGAGTAAATAAAAGATGGCAAGAATATTATTAGTTGAAGATGATTCAATCTTAGCAGAAACTTTAAGTGATCTTCTTGAAGGGGAAGGATATGATGTAAATGTTTCAGAAGATGCCGAGAAAGCCTTAGAACTTACATATCAGAACGAATATGAATTAATGCTTTTAGATGTCAATATTCCAGGTTTCAGTGGTTTTGAACTTTTAAACATGTTACGAAAAAGTGGTAACACTACACCATCTATTTTTTTAACCTCAATGAGTGATATAGCATCACTTTCACGGGGCTTTGAAGTCGGGGCGGATGATTATCTAAAAAAGCCTTTTGACTTTGATGAACTGCTAGTACGTATTCAAGCTTTACTTCGAAAATCTTTTAAAGCTAATAGTAACTCAATCAAATATAATAATTTAACATACAAGATAGCCACTAATGAGCTATATAATAAAGCAGAGCTAATACTATTCTCGCCACTTGAACAAAAACTGCTTTCTATTTTTTTCAAACGTATTAATGAAACTATAACAAAGCAAGAGCTACTTTACGAGCTTGAGAGTGCAAGAGAATCAAGTGAAGGAGCATTACGTGTTTATATCAATAAACTTCGAAAATCTGGACTTGAGATACAAACTATAAAAGGTGTAGGATACAGACTTGTTAAAGCATGAAAAAAAAGCATTTTGGAAGTTTTTCATAACCTACTTCGGTAGTGTAGCGCTCCTTATTTTAGCATCCGGGTTTTTTTATTTTCAAGAGCAGAAAAAAACACTTATCGAAAAAGAGCATTTCTCGATGATAGAGTTTATTCGACAAGTAAAAATGAAGCAAAACCCAAAAAATAATCAAGATATCAAGTATGAGATGGCAGATATTGAAGCAGGAAGTTTCAATATGAACAACTTTGATATACAAGATACACACTTTGCTAAATACATGCCCTATAATTGGGAAGGTAAGTTTATCCTTGTGAAGAAAGATAAAACCCATTATCATGAAGTACTTTTTTCCTTAAAAATATATATTATTATTATTCAGATATTACTGCTAGTTATATTCGCCACCCTAAGCTACATCTTATCTATTCGTGCTCTAAAACCTATGAGAGAAGCAATTGTAAAATTAGATAATTTTTCAAAAGACCTTATTCACGACTTAAATACCCCTGTAACTTCAATTTTACTCAACATAAAACTTTTAGAAAAACAAACAGGATTTGAGTCAAATAAACCTCTAATGAGGATAAAGCACAATGTTGAAGATATTTCTGCGCTACATAATAACTTAAGTTTTTTACTGGAAGAAAAAAACATATCTCGAGAGAAAGAAAATATTTATGATATTGTCCAAGATGTTATTCAAACCTACGAGAGGATATACCCAACAATCGATTTTGAGTGCAAAGATTTTGAATTATATGTTAATGTTAATCATAAGGCATTTAAACAGGTCTTAATAAATCTACTCTCTAATGCTTGTAAATATAATAGAAAAAATGGTTTTGTAAAAGTTTATGTTCAAGATAAAAAACTATTTATAGAAGACAATGGTATAGGGATAAAAAGTCCAGACGCTATATTTCAACGCTCTTATAAAGAGCATATACACGGTACAGGAATTGGTTTAGATATTGTCAAAAGATTATGTGATGCTATGAACATTGAGATTGAGGTCGTATCAAAACTCAACAGAGGCAGTAAATTTATTTTAAAATTTGAATAATTATTTTTCATTTTTTTTAAATAATACAATTTTTTATTGATTTGATTAAAGTTATTAAAATAATGGTCGATATCTTGAGTAATATTTATATTCTTATTAAAGGAGTAAGTCATGGATGGCATAGCAAATGTTGCAAGACAACAACAAACACAAATAAGCACTAGTGAATCTCAAGGAAGAGAAACTCAACAAGTAGCGCAACAGGTTCAACAACCACAAGACACTGTCAAAGAGTTACAAAAAGCATCTTCGGCAACAGAGACTAAAATTAACTCAAAAGAGCAAGTTCAAGAGTTAGTAAACCAGCTCAATAAAGCCTTATCGCCAATGAACACAAATTTAAAATTTGGTGTTGATTCTCAAGATGTTTTTTATGTTTCAGTAATTGAAGCGCAAACAAACAAAATGATCAGAAGATTTCCTGCCGAACAAGCAGCAGACTTTCTTCCTAAAATGCAAGAAGTGAGTGGTATGTTATTTGATTCAAGAGGATAGGTAATTATCCTCTTTGACTCTTTAGCACTTACTTTATTTTATTCCTAAATTTTAGAAATTTTTCATTGTTATATATTTTTATTTAAATACATCTACTTTTATGCACTAACCATTTTTTAATCTCTTTTATTGTAAAATCGCGTTAATTATTTTATTCTCTATAAGGTTTTGCATGAAAAAAGAAGTGAAAAAAGTAGTTCTTGCCTATTCAGGTGGACTCGATACTAGTATTATATTAAAATGGCTACAAGATGAGTATAAAGCGGAAGTTATTACTTTTACAGCTGACTTAGGACAAGGTGAAGATGTTGAACCTGCTCGTCAAAAAGCACTTGACAACGGTATAAAACCTGAAAATATTTTTATTCTTGATATACAAGAAGAGTTTGTAAAAGATTATGTTTTCCCAATGTTTAGAGCAAACGCAATCTACGAAGGAGAATACCTACTAGGAACATCTATTGCCAGACCTCTTATTGCCAAGAAACAAATTGAAATTGCAAACAAAATGGGTGCAGATGCAGTTAGTCATGGGGCAACTGGAAAAGGTAATGACCAAGTAAGATTTGAACTTGGATATCTAGGCCTAAACCCTGATATTACAGTTATTGCACCATGGAGAGAGTGGGATTTAAACTCACGTGAAAAACTTTTAGCATATGCAAGACAACATGGCATAAAAATTGATCAAAAACATGTTGATAAAGATGGCAATCCAACTGTAAGCCCTTACTCTATGGATGCAAACCTTTTACACATCTCTTATGAAGGTCTTCATTTAGAAAACCCTATGAATGAACCAGAAGAGTCTATGTGGTTATGGTCAAATTCTCCTGAAAATGCTCCTGATGAAAAAGAGTACATCACAATTGGTTATAAAAATGGGGATCCTATCTCTATAAATGGCGAAGAGATGTCACCTGCTACGATTCTTAGAACACTGAATGCTTATGGTAACAAACATGGTATTGGTAGAATTGATATAGTTGAAAACCGTTTTGTAGGTATGAAAGCACGTGGTTGCTATGAAACACCAGGTGGAACTATTATGCTAAAAGCGCATCGTGCTATAGAATCTATAACACTTGACCGTGAAGAAGCACATATGAAAGATGGAATGATTGCAAAGTATTCTGAACTCATCTACAATGGGTTCTGGTTTTCACCTGAGCGTGAAATGATGCAAGCAGCAATTGATACTACACAAAAATATGTAGAGGGAACTGTAAAACTTAAACTTTACAAAGGAAATGTAGAGGTAGTAGGACGTGAATCAAATATGTCTTTATACTCTGAAGAGCACTCAACATTTGAAGAAGATGAAGTTTACAATCAAAAAGATGCAGAAGGTTTTATTAGACTTAATGCACTCAGACGTATCATAGCTGGTAAAAAAAGAAATCACTAAATAAGATAAAAAACAAGGAAATAACATGAGTATAATCAAGATCGATATGAATTCACCTGAATTTCAAGCTAGAATGGAAAAAACTATCAAGTTTACAGATAAAGTAATTAATCAGTTTGGATGGGAATACAATCCACAAGCAGAAGTTAACGAGGGTGTACAAATGGGTCTTGCTCGTAACAAGATGATGTACAACAAACTTTTCTGTCCATGTTTTATGGTTGAAGAAGTTGATGGAAAACCACAAAGTGTTGATAACAGAATCTGTCCTTGTACACCAGCAATTGAGAAAGAGATTCCAGAAGAAGGTTCATGTCATTGTGGAATTTTTTGTACACCAGAATTTGCAGCAGCAAAAAGAATCGAGCTTGGTATGGAAGAAGCAGTTCATACACATTCTCGTGGTCTTACAAAAGAGGAGTGTGAACAACTTGTAAATCAAAGTGAACTAGATGGTGATGAGTTAACAGCACTTTTAGAAGCAAGAGACTTAGGTATGGTTAATTTCACTATAGTTGATGTTCGTGAGCATATGGAATGGCAAATGGGTCATATCAAAGGTGCTGATAAACTTGTTCCAACAAGTTCGTTTTTCCAAACTTGGGATGAAGCAAAGTTAGGAAAAGATGAAAACATCATCCTTTACTGTCATGTAGGTAGTCGTTCTGCACATGTTGCTAGAATCCTTGGAGATATGGGATACTCTAAAATAGGAAACTTAACACACGGTATTGTTTCATACCCTGGGGAGAAAGTAAGATAATGAAAGTTTTATTAATAAAAGATGTAAAAAGTTTAGGTAAAGCTGGTGAAGTTAAAGAAGTAAAAGATGGTTATGGCAAAAACTTTTTAATCGGAAAAGGTTTTGCAAAACATGCAACTGAAGAGATTTTAGCACAGCATAAGGCAGATGAAGAGAAAAAAGCTGCTGAATTAGCAGATGAGATTGCTACATTAAAATCTTTAGCTACTAAACTTGATAAACTAGAGATAATAATTACTAAAAAATTAGGTCAGAATGGTCATCTTTTTGGTGCAATTACAAAAGATGAGATTGCTCAAGCCCTTCTTGAACAACACTCAATTGAAATTGATAAAAAACATATTACAGACAAAGTTGCTATCAAAACTGTTGGCGAACACGATTTAGACTTAAAACTTGGACATGCTATTCATGCTACACTTCATGTGGATGTTCAAGGAGAATAATTAGATATGTTTGATGCTACTACTATTCTAGCTTACAAAGGTAAAAATAAAGCCGTTATAGGTGGTGATGGACAAGTGACTTTTGGAGATACTGTTCTAAAAGGCAATGCCACAAAAATCCGTACTCTCCACCATGGGAAAATTCTTGCTGGTTTTGCTGGTAGTACGGCGGATGCTTTTAATCTTTTTGACATGTTTGAAGATTTTTTAGAAAATAAAAAAGGGGACTTATTAAAGTCTGTTATCGAGTTTTCTAAGGCTTGGAGAAAAGATAAAGTACTTCGTCGCTTAGAAGCGATGATGATTGTACTTAATAATGATCACATATTTATTCTTACTGGGAATGGGGATGTAGTTGAACCAGAAGATGGTGAAATAGCTTCTATAGGCAGTGGTGGAAACTATGCAATCTCAGCTGCAAGAGCTCTTAAAAAACATGCCTCTTTGGATGAAGAAGAACTTGTTCGTGAGAGTTTATCAATAGCAGCTGATTTATGTATCTACACAAACCACTCTATCAAAACTCTTTCTTTAGAGGAAAACAGATAATGAATATGACTCCAAAAGAGATAGTGGCATACTTAGATAAGTATGTTATATCACAAAAAGATGCCAAAAAAACTATAGCTCTAGCTTTACGTACACGCTATCGTAGAATGCAACTTGATGAAAAACTTCAAGATGAGATCATGCCTAAAAATATTTTAATGATAGGCTCTACCGGTGTTGGAAAAACTGAAATTTCCCGTCGCTTAGCAAAAATGATGAAAGTGCCTTTTATAAAAGTTGAAGCTTCAAAATATACTGAGGTAGGTTTTGTCGGTCGTGATGTAGAATCAATGATACGCGATTTAGTTGTTAATTCCATTTCAATTGTTAAAAGTGAAAAAGAGGAAGAGAACAAAGAAAAAATTGAAAACTATGTTTTGAATAAAATTGTTGAAAAGCTTTTACCACCTCTTCCTGAAACTGCAAGCGAAAGTAAAAAAGATGATTACCAAAGACTTCTTGAAGCAATGGAGAAACGTGTAGAATCAGGTGAGATGGATGATAAAATCATTGAACTAGAAATTGATAAAATGAACATAGAGTTTAATGATACAAATCTACCCCCAGAAATGGCTAAAGTTCAAGAGAGTTTTTCCAAAATATTTTCAAGTATAAATAAAGAAGATAACAAAAAAGAAGTAACAGTTAAAGATGCTAAATCAATCTTAAAACTTGAAGCAAGCAATAAACTTTTAGATATGACGAACATACAAAATGATGCACTAGAACGTGCTGAAAATGGTGGTATTATTTTTCTAGATGAGATTGATAAAATTGCTTTAAGTGAGAAGTCTCAGGGGAGAAACGATCCAAGCAAAGAGGGTGTTCAACGTGATTTACTTCCTATAGTTGAGGGGAGTAGTGTAACTACAAAGTATGGCGTCATAAATACAGACCATATTCTCTTTATTGCAGCTGGAGCTTTTCATGTTAGTAAACCAAGTGATTTAATTCCGGAGCTTCAAGGAAGATTTCCTCTTAGGGTTGAGCTAGAATCACTTACAGAAGAAACACTGTATCAAATTTTGACTCAAACAGAGAACTCTTTACTTAAACAGTATGAGGCACTCTTGGGTGTAGAAGGGATGACCTTAACTTTTGAAGATGACGCCATTCATGCAATTGCACAACTCTCTCATCGTGCAAATGAGATTACTGAAGATATTGGTGCTCGTCGTCTTCATACTGTTTTAGAAAAAATACTTGAAGATATAAGTTTTAATGCTGATGAGTATAAAGGTCAAGAGTTTAAAATCACAGCAGAACTAGTACACGAAAAGCTTGATATTGTTGTTGCAGATGATGACCTATCTCGTTATATATTATAAAATGCAGGCATAGATGCCTATAACAAATAAACATAAGGTAATTTAAATGACAAAAGCTGGTTTTGTATCTCTCATAGGTCGTCCAAATGCAGGTAAAAGTACCTTAATGAACTCTCTTCTTGGTGAAAAAATAGCAATGGTTTCACAAAAAGCAAATGCGACAAGAAAACGTTCAAACGCTATTGTAATGTATGAAGATACTCAAATAATTTTTGTAGATACGCCAGGTCTACATGAAAGAGAAAAGATACTCAACCAGTTTATGCTTGATGAAGCACTCAAAGCTATGGGTGATTGTGACTTGATTGTTTACTTAGCCCCCGTAACTGACAATGTTGAACATTATAAAAAATTTTTAGATTTAAATGATGGCAAAGTTAAACATATAATTGTAATTAGTAAAATAGATCAAGTTTCTCAAGAAAAGCTATTTAAATGTATAAATTCTTACTCCCCATATTCAGAACATTTTGAAGCGCTGATTCCAGTTGCAATTCCTAAAAAAGTTGGCCATGAAGATCTACTCAAGGTTATCAGTAAAAATCTTCCTGAATCACCTTTCCTTTACGATCCAGAAGACCTTACAAGTGAGTTAGTGCGAGATATTTATGCTGGATTTATTCGAGAGGGAATATTTGAAAATGTAAGTGATGAGATACCTTATGAATCTGACGTTATTATAGAAAAGATTGAAGAGGAAGATGGACTTGATAGAATCTATGCGATGATAATAATAGAAAAAGAGTCTCAGAAAGGAATTATTATCGGTAAAGGTGGAGAATCCATAAAGAGAATAGGCAAATATGCAAGAGAAAAAATAGAATACTTAAGTACAAAAAAAGCCTATCTAAACCTACAAGTAGTTGTGAAAAAAGGTTGGACAAAAGATAAAGTGTTTCTCAAAGAGATTGGATATACAAATGTATAAAACAATAACTACTCTTGTTTTTTTTCTCTTTACAAGTTTTTCTCTTTTTGCAAATACTCCTGGATATACAATATCCCTTGACCAGTATAGAACCCAAGGAATTGCAAATCTTGAAAGAGAGATGGATATTCAACTAACTAGTAAAGATTATTGGAGTGATTTTCTTAAAAATAGAGATACGAAATTTGGATTTATTGAAGAGTATTCTAGTGTACTAACATGTAATAAAGAAAAATCAACGCTTACCTTATACATAAAAGATAGTAGTGAAAAATATGAATTCAAAAAAGAACATAATGCTTATACAGGAAAGAATAAAGGTGACAAAATAAAAGAGGGAGACCAACGTACACCAATAGGTGTATATAAAATTGTAGATAAACTCTCTAAAGATACAAACCTCGATCCCTTTTATGGTCCATTAGCTTTTGTTACTTCTTACCCTAACACTTATGATACTTACCGCGGAAAAAATGGACATGGAATCTGGATTCATGGCTTACCAACAGAGCAAACAAGAGATGAATATACAAAAGGCTGTATAGCTATACAAAACTCAAATATTGAATGTTTAGGTAGAAATATAAATGTTAATAACACGCTACTAATTATTGATGATGATGAGATTCAACAAAATATTTCTAAAGATATACTCGCTTCAATTTTATCAGACCTTTATAAATGGCGTTATGCTTGGCTTTATAATGACATTGAAGGATATTTAAGTTTTTACGCAGATGACTTTGTGCGCTTCGACGGAATAAGGTTTGAAAGTTTTAAACGTTATAAAACAAGGGTATTTAAAAAGACAGAAAAGAAGACTATCGTTTTCCAAGATATAAATATAGTTCCATATCCTAATACAAAAAATATATATCAAGTGACTTTTAAAGAATTTTATAAATCAGATAGTTTTGAGTTTACAGGTGATAAAACACTTATGATAAGAAAAACAAGCAATAATAAATTTAAGATTTTTACAGAAAAATAGTAGTTTAAATACTACCTTGCCATCATTATCAATAACTTCTTCATTACAATGATATTGTGTGATAGGTAAAACAACTTGAATAAAAATTTCTACAAATGTATCACACTTTTAATATTATAAATAAAAATATAAAATTTTATAATGAAGCGATTAAACCCTCTTTAAAATATTTTTCCATGATCAATAACAAATTAGTCTTTATCATGGAAGAAAGCAATAAAAGCTTTTCTTACTCTGTTAAGAAAGGCTTTTGTCAATTTTTAGTAATAGAAAAACTTATAAAACCAATGAAAATTAAATTTCAAATGTAGTTTAAATTTTCTCTATAGAATATGTTTAAAACACTTCAAAAACAAGGGAGTTTAAGGATAAATAAGAACATTTTTGTGGAATTTAGTGATATAAAAAAAATATTTAAGCAACATTCCGCTAAAATCAAGCAGTAATGAGTTTAGTTTTACACATCCACTTGGTAAAATTAAAAAATCAGATGGTTTTGATGTTGTTTTTACAGTTAACAAGGAATAATAATATTAAAATCCCAGTATTTTAAAATGTCAATTTCGTATCCTAATGAGTACATAATTTTTATTGACAAAAAGTTAAAAAAATTAAAAGAACTTCATATTTTGATGTAAATGACGATTTTAAAATACTAAAAAGTAAAAATACAAGTATAAATGTTATTTATGAGCCAAGAAAGTAAGATGAAAGTAATATGCTTTGAGCTATACTCATCCAAACATAAAACTCTCGGTTGATAGCTAAATAAAATTTATAGGATTGAGTTTTACAAAAATGATGAATTTTGTTCCATATCAATGGTTCATTTTAAATAGGATTATATTAAATGAGTAATAAATCAGAACACTCTTTTTCGAGTGTAATTTCAGTTAATCCATATAAAGATACATATCTAAGTGGTATATCTAGTTTTTTAAGTGAAGCTTCATCACCCCAGTATGCAAAAGACCAGTATGTAATCTCGTATTTAAATACACTTGGGTTTATTAATTCACAAATTGAAATCAGTAAGAATATTCCAGAAGAAGATCTTGAAGACGCAATTACAAATAAAGCTTATGATGAACTAGCCCTCGATCAGGCTGTTGAGTACCAGGTACAGTTTATTGAAACCTTTCAGAACTTAGATGATGACAATAGACATTTTCATATTTTTATTGTTGACCCATTAACAGTTACGGAAACATTTGCTGGTGTAGTTGATAAGATTAAATACATCGACCTAATTATTCCAGCACCTCTTCTCATAAAATCACTCTATACAAAAGATATTATTGAAGATGATGGGGCACACTGTTTTATTTACTTTCAAGAAAATGACTCCTTTATTACTGTTTATAATGATAAAGAGTTTATATATACAAAATCGATAAAATACTCTTTAATACAAATGCATGAAAGGTTTTGTGAACTCTATGGAGAGCAGGTTCCTTATAATGACTTTATCAATTTTTTATCAACCGTTAATTTAAGAGATACTGACAGTCCTTACAAGAAATTCATTATTAAACTCTATAAAGAACTTTTTGCAAATATTAATGATATCTTGACATATGTAAAAAGAGCTTTTGAGATAGAGAAGATAAATCAAATTTATATCGGCTCTCAAATACCTACAGTTTCAAAACTTTATGAGATGGCTGAAGTAGAACTCAATATCAAGTCAAGTGATTTTGAATTTGATTATGGTTTTGAGAATAAAGAACTTTTTATAGATCAACTTCATGCACTAATGCATATTTATACTACAATTCCTGAAAATGAAAGATATGAAAGTAACTTTAGTGTATACTACCGTCCACCAAAATTTACAAAAAGAGAAAGTGGAAAGTTAATTATGCTCACAGCAGCATCATTAGCAATAGCCTTTGCATATCCTATTACGTATTGGGTATTTGGATATGCCCAAACACTACAACTCGATCTTTTACAACAAGAATATAATGAACAGCATGCTATTAAAATAACAAGAGAATCAATCATTAAAAGTAAAGAATCAGAAAAGTCAAAAGCACTTGCAATTTTAAACAATGAAAATCAAGCTTATATTGATAAAAAGAATACTCTTATAAAAATTCATGATGTAAAAGTAAACTATCCTATGAAAGCTCAAATTATTGCTAAACTAACAAAGGACTTAAATAGATTTGATGTAAAACTTGAAAAGCTGACTTATAATGAAGATAAGAAAATAAAAAACTTCAAACTAAGCTTAGTGTCCAACAATGATAAACAAATAACCCAACTCATAGAGTATTTTACAACAACTCATATAGGGAAATATATGTTTTCATTAGAGGAAATCTCTTATAAAGAAGATGAAAAAAAATACTTTAGTGAAGTGAAGGTACAAATATTATGAAAATAAATATTGAAGATTATTTACATCAAATAGACTCATCTTTTAAAGACAAAAGCCAAAAAGATATTTATATGACATATATAATGATCTTTGGTCTCATCTTTGCGTTTGCTTACTTGCTTTTTTGGGAAAGTTCATTTCAGCAGTTTGAACAAAACCAAAGACAGATCTCAACTTTAGAATCAAAAATTCAAGCTGATGCAATATTTCTTAAGGTGAACCCTGAAGCGAAAATAGCTATGCTGGATAGAGAAATAGAAAAAACCAATAAAGAAATTTTAATAAAAAAAGACACTAATGCCTATATTAAAAATAAAATTGAGGCTATATCATTTCTTATAT
>Ga0193965_1000542_pt1 | contig 11717 bp, 17 predicted proteins | sample FB_8_MG_FD_140330 | JGI IMG/M metagenome (GOLD analysis project Ga0193965, IMG submission 140330) | Microbial mat bacterial communities from the Broadkill River, Lewes, Delaware, United States - FB_8_MG | ecosystem: Environmental > Aquatic > Freshwater > River > Microbial mats | place: USA... | reverse complement strand
TGAAGATGTCACTACAATATCATCTGCATCACTCGCACCAATTCCTTCGTACAATTTATCATAGGCATTATTTAATAATGCTCTTACCTCTATCCCTTTGTTGTAGATCACATTAACATTTCCGAACTTTTTAATCGTATCTACATATACATCTTGGACTCTAGGATCCATCATTGTTGTTGAGTTATTGTCTAAGTATACTTCTCTATAATCTTTCATTTTATTCCTTTATATTTATCTTTATTTACATTTTACATGCAAAACAATTTACATTATCATTACAATCAGCACACGCTGGGGCTGTTTCATCTATCATCTCATAGATATATTTTTTCCAGAGTTTATCCGATGGTTTTTGTTCTGCTAAAGTAGGAAAATGCTCTTTCATATAACGACCCATCTCTATTCTATTTTTAAACCCAAGATCCTGATATAAGTGATTCATCTCCAAAGATATTTTCGCTATATGGGGTGAAATTTGAATCTTTGCGTGTTCATTTTTTGCAAATTTTTGTAAAAATTCAGTTACTTTTTTTTCTAAAACAGGATAATATTCTTTTTCTATTCGTATCATAATGTCATCTCTACCATTTTCCCATTGACTATTTCACTAAACTCTAGCCCAAAAGTATAACAATTGTATAACTCCTCTTTTGTAGGGATAAGCTTGAGTTTCATAGGTTTGAGGGGAACTCTAAATTTTAATGATTTAAGTCGACCATTCATCATCTCTATAGCCTCACCACTCCATCCATACGAACCAAAACACCCACCAAATTTCCCTTTTTTTTCGATCAACATCATACAAGAGAGTAGATCCCAAATAGGTTTAGGGACATCTCCATTGATAGTAGGAGACCCTATGATAATCCCTGTACTCTCTTCTAAAATAGTGATCATGTTTTGCTCATCTAAAGCGGTGAGATCATAAATATTGGCTATTATATTGTCATGTATCTCTGCTCCTTCATAGATTTGCTGAGCCATATCTTTTGTATTTTTATAACTTGTAACATAAAATATAGAGATCACTTTTTTCCCATGAAGTCGATCATCTTTGTTACTCCATTTTTTATATTTATTGATATATTTTTGTGGGTTGTCTCTTATAATAGGTCCGTGAAGATTACAAATCATATCAATATCACATTTTTCATACAATCTCAAAGCATTGAGTACATCTGTTTTAAAGGGTCGCATGATATGATCATAATAATATTTAAAAGCATAGTCAAAATCCCCAACCATATCATCAAATACCCTATCATCAAAATAGTGACTCCCAAAAACATCACCGCTAAAAAGTATCTTGTCTTCGACAAGATAACTACTCATGGTTTCAGGCCAATGAAGATTTGGGGTACTTAAAAATCGAATGGTTTTCCCACCCAAAGATATCTCTTTGTTGGTCCATACATTTTCAAGCTCCAAAACATCTGTTTTTGCGATAGACTTCAGCATAGGTCGAGCCATCGGAGAGATAAACACTTTTGCATTTTTGGCTCTTTTTGCAAGCTCAGGAAGTGCTCCACTATGATCTGGTTCGAGATGATGCATAATAATATATTTTATCTCTTCATATTTACATACCGATTCTATCTTGTAAAAGAACTCTTTTTTAAACTCCTCTTTGACTGTATCTAAGATGATCACACCTTCATTTGTTTTAACCAAATAGGAGTTATATGTTGTACCATTGGCTGTTTTCATAATAATATCAAATGTTCGAATATCAGGGTCATTCACCCCTATATAGTAGATATCCTCTTTTATCTTCAGTGCTGTGTTCATACTTTTTTACCTTTTTAAAAGAATTCTTTTGAGCCAGAGAGGAGCATCTCCATGTATCATTTTTTGTAATGCATGAATAACATCGATGATCTTCTCCCCCTCATGAGATGCTCTCATAGGATAGATTCCGCATTTTTGTACCATATTAGAAGCTTTTGGTCCTATCTGACTCACATTGATAATATCACTATCTTCAAGACAATTTATTTTATATTCAAGTTTGTCCACTTCGTTCTCAAATTTTAAGGAGGAATCTACCTCACTTACAAGCTCATAACCCTCTTCTGAAACCTCATAGATATAAAACATCTCACACCAACCAAAGTGTTGATTGATATGAATATTGTCTGTGGATGCAAATGCAATTTTTAGTATTTTATCCTCTCTATTTTGCATTATTTATCCTTTATATAATATAAATTTTTATATTTTCATCAATCACTTGTGAAAGTGTACTTTTTATTAGCTCGTATGTACTTGTAGCACCCAAACTACATCCAGCACAAGCCCCTTGATATGCCAGTCTTAACTCAATATCTGGATCATATATATAATCCAATATCATCATATCACCCCCATCTTTTACAAGAATAGGTCGAATAAATCTATCGATAGCGTCTTGAATGATCTCTAGCTGTTCCTCTTTTGATTTTGCTCTAAATGTTATATTTTTTTCACACTCAGTATTGACAGGTTTATCGACTCCACCCATTTGGATCATCGCCATAGGGTGTCCCAAAAGTGCTGCGTTGAGCATACACTCAAAACCCTCACGAACTTGTGCTTCATCTGTTCTATCTTTTAAAAGTAGCAATCCCAATCGGAAGTTTGCTCCTTGATGATTTTTTTGCACAGCAGCTCTAAAATAATCAATCGCTTTAGGCATATTCTCCTCTACACCAATCTTTGATTGATACATCAAAGCAAGATTGTAGTTCGCAGAGTCATTCCCAAGTGTACTCCCTTTTTCAAACCACTCTTTTGCAATTTGAAAATCTTTTTCTACCCCCTCACCTTTTAAATACATCAATCCTAAGTTTGCCATCGCTTGATCATTTTCTTTGAGTACTTCCTCTTTCCAAATACTTAAAGCTGTTTCATAATCTTTTGCTCTATATGCTTTTAATGCTTCTTTATGTTTCATAGTATCCCTTTTTAACAACACTCTAGTTCAATTTGATCAAGTAATTGTATACCCTTTTCAAATTCATATTCATCGAAAAGATCCCCTATATAAAAGACATTTGCACATATCAAATATAAAGTATCTTTCTCTTTCCCTTTAGAAAACACTTCCGCATAATTTTCTGGTATTTTATCCATAAATTGTTGCCAAAATTGATCTTTTGAGTCGTTTTTTAATTGAAACAATTCATTCATAGCATCCAATACAAGTGTTGCATTTCCATAACAATCTATATTTTTAAAAGAGACATATCTATCTTTTACTTCCTCCATAATTATTTCTCACAACTACAAGTACAAGTTTCACCAGCTCCTGGATCTAAAAGTTTTTTATAATTTGAGTCGGTTAATTGGGTCAATTTATTATTTATAAAACAATCATAAATCTCTTTAATTGTGTAGGTATTGTAATCTGCTGTATACACATCTATTTTATTTTTTACAAATCCATCATATACACCCTCTCCCATATGATAAAAAAGAGTTGACGATACATTTTTTTCTTGTAAAAATACAGCACTTTTAGGACCTTTCCCTTTTACCTCATTTTCTATCACTTCAAAATCACCTGTCTTTGTATCTAAAAGAGCAAAAAATGGGGCTCTTCCATATAATTTGCTCAATTCAATTGAATCTTTTGTATCCAAGGGTATTGCTATCATAATTATCCTTTTTAGTAGTTTCTACAAATATAGATGCAAGAACTATTCCTTTTATAATAATATGGAACACTTCTTGCATATTTAAAAGATAATACCTCTCAAAAAAGGAATATAACTCATGCTCAATAGAAAACTCATAAAAGAACTACTCAATGAATCCTCATGTACTCACAATGACAAAAAAAAATCAAGCTGTGACAAACCAAAACCAGGTGCTACAAGTGGTGGTTGTGCTTTTGAGGGAGCTCAAATCGCACTTTTTCCTTATGCAGATGCTGTTCATTTGGTTCATGCTCCTGCTACTTGTCAAGGGGCTTCGTGGGAAACTCGTGCTACAAAAACAAGCTGGGAAGGTGAAGACAATACCCCTTTGGGATATTGTACTGATGTGAGTGCAAATGATGTGATCTTTGGAGGTCATGAAAAACTTGAAAAAAGTGTAGAGTATATTTGTGAAAATAAAGATCCAAAAGCTGTATTTATCTACGAGACATGTGTAACTGCTATGATTGGTGATGATATGGATAATATCGCCCAACGGATGGAAGAAAAATATTCTATTCCTATTATTGTGGTGCATAGTCCAGGGTTTGTAGGAGGGAAAAATCTAGGCTCAAGACTCGGTGGTGAAGCGGTTCTCACACAACTTATAGGGACAAGAGAGCCCGAAACTATCCACCCTTTTGGTATCAATCTTATAGGGGAATACAATGTCACAGGTGATATGTGGCAATACACACCTATCTTAGAAAAAATAGGGATAAAAATAGTTTCTACTTTAGCAGGTGATGGGAGAATCGAAGATATCCAAACAGCACACACTGCAAAACTCAATGTGATCGTCTGTGCAAAATCCTTAGTTACATTGGTGAGAAAAATGGAAGAGTTATATCAAATACCTCATGTAAGTGTTTCATTTTATGGGAAAAGAGATACCACAAATGCAATTATGTCTATTGTTAATGCTTTTGGAGATGAGACCCTCACCAAAAAAGCATATGAAGTTATAAAAGAGGAGGAGGACGCCCTAGAGCAAAGACTACTCCCTTATAGGAAAATACTTGATGGAAAAAAAGCTATTTTAAATACAGGTGGAAACAAATCATGGTCAATAGCCTCAGCATTACAAGATATAGGGATAGAAGTGGTAGCTACGAGTATACGAAAAGCAACTCTCGAAGATATAGAGATAGCCAAACAATATGTGCCGATACTTATGAAAGTCCCCGCCAATGAACAAGCTGCACTTATAGATGAACACGGAGTAGATATACTCCTAGCAGGTGGAAGAAGCTTATACACAGCTATCAAGAAAAAAGTAGCTTTTGTAGATGTAAATCAAGAAAAAAAAGTGAGTTATGGAGCGTATGGCGGACTTGAAAATCTCGCTATTGATGTGTGTGCAGCTGTAAATAATAATGTATTTAAAGTAGTAGGGAATCCTGCTCCTTGGGAGGAATAATATGAAAACTTCAATAAAACCAAAAAAACCATTACAGATCAATCCGATTAAACTCTCCCAACCTATGGGAGCATTGCTATGCTTTTTAGGGATAAAAAACTGTATGCCTTTGATGCATGGGGCGCAAGGGTGTGCGAGTTTCTCAAAAGTATTTTTTACACGACATTTTTCAGATCCAATTGCAGTACAAACTACAGCTGTCAATGATATAACCGCTGTTATTGATGGAGGTGATTATAGTATTAGCGAAGCTATTAAAAATATTACTAAAAAAGTACAGCCTGATTTAGTTGGACTGTTTACTACAGGAATGACTGAAACAAAAGGAGATGATATTAAAGGTGCAACTTATCTTTTAAAAGATACTCAAAAGATGGCATATGTGCATACTCCTGATTTTGAGGGTGGTTTAGAGAGTGGATTTGCAAAATCTATTGAAGCGATTGCAGAACAACTCGTGATACCAAAAGATACAATTGACCCTCAAAAAGCGGTACTAATTCCCAATGTCAATCTAACCCCGATGGAGGTTGAGAAGATAAAAGAGCAGATCAATCTTTTTGGATTTGAGACTCTAGCTTTGCCAGATCTAAGTGACTCTTTAGATGGACATCTAGGATTGAAGCAGGGGGCTTTGACAAGTGGAGGGATTAGTCTCGAAGAGATTGAAAATTTAGGTGATAGTACGCTAGTGATAACTATAGGAAATTCTGTAGAAAAAAGTGGGAAAATTCTTCAAGAAAAAAATACAAATATGACCCATTTTCATTTTGATACCGTAAGTGGTCTCGTAAAAGCAGATATTTTTTATAAAAAATTGATGGAGTTTCAGGGACTTAAAAAACCTCATAAATCTATCGTACGATGGAGAAAAAGGCTACAAGATGCTCTGCTTGATACCCATTTTGCACTAGGTGGTACAAAAGTAATCATAGCAACTGAACCAGATCAGGCTTTGAGTATCGCTACAGCTATTTATGAGGCTGGGGCTAATATACAAGCGATTGTAACCACTAACAATAGTAAAAGTTTAGAAAATCTCCCTTGTAAAGATATACTTATAGGTGATTTTGATGATGTTGAAAATATCATAGAAGATACAGATATACTTATCAGTAATTTCCACGCTGAGAGGCTTACTCATAAATATAAAAAAGCGGTGATGTTTCGTGGATTTCCAGACTATGAAACTATTGGTAACCAGCTTAAAAATGATAGTTTGTATGAAGGAAGTACTTATATGCTTTTTGAGATTGCAAATAGAGTCAATACCTATAAATATAGTGGTCACTAGAGATGCACTTTGATACAAAAAAACATCTGCTTCATTATGATGAGATGGATCACTTACATCAAGAGTTTATAGAGATCTACAATTCCCTTGAAAATAATACTGCAGATGCTTACAAAAATGTACTTGTGAAACTTTTTGATCAAACAAAAAGACATTTTTGTAGTGAAGAGTTATTGATGGACAGATATAACTATCCTCGAAAAAAAGAGCATAAAGATGAGCATAATAAAGTGCTAGCAGAGATGGAGTACTTTCTCAATAAATCAGATTCAAAGATGGGTCAAATGCTTATTAAGTCTTATTATAAAGAAAAACTTCCTAGCTGGTTTGATCTGCATCTAATCAGTATGGATAGTGATTTGTCTGGATTCCTCAAAAAGTTATCTCAATAAAATTTTAATGGAACACTTTTTGCATTATATATTTTATAATTAAAAATTTAAGGGGTATATAATGAATCAAGAAGGTATGATTATTGTTGCATTTGCAACAAATGATGATTGCAACATTGATGCACATTTTGGAAGTGCAAAAAAGTTTAAGATATATGAGATTAGCAAACAAGAGTACAAACTCTCTTCTACTATTGAGATAGAAACAAAAGATGTAGACAAAACAGTATCACTTCTTAAAGATACAGATATAGTCTATTTTATCAATATTGGAGCAACCGCAGCCGCTAAAATTATCAATAAAGGTGTTTTTCCTATTAAATACAAAGAGGTTGTTGCAATAGATGAAGAGCTCGAAAAACTCAAATCTATGCTCAATACAAATCCACCCCCTTTTATCAAAAAAATTATAGAAAAAAAGGCTTCGTAATGAGTCTTTTTATAGAAACACTTATTGGGCAAGTACGGGCTTTGGATCAGTTTGGAACATGGACCAATAGAACAGATGAAGATATTTTGGCTGAAAAATATATCAAAACAAAAGAAGATTTGAAAAATATCCCTGTAATTGCAGATATTGATGAGATGCAAGTACAAGATATTCGGCTTATTTATCAAGCACTTGCCTTAGCTTTTGAAAAAAAGACAGGGGTGATGTGTAGTACTATTATGGAGATGAGTCATGAAGGATTTGGTCGTGCAGTGGTGATTGCTGATAAAATTGTGATCGTAAATAAATTTTTTAAAGATGCACATAGATTTTCATTTAGAACCTACGAGGATCTGATCAAAGAAGGTGATAAGTTATTAACAAATGCTATAAGTATCTATGATACTTACAAAAAATAAGGAGTAATACAGATGTCTAAAATAGGTATATTTTATGCAAGTGCTGGTGGAACATCAAAGATTATTGTTGATGCTCTTGTAGATAATTTTGAGGTAGATGAAGATGATGTCATATTTATGGAAGAGGACTATGATGATATTGAACAGTTTGATGATTATGATGTGTTATTTATAGGCAGTTCAACTTGGGGTCAAGGTGATCCTCATTTTGAATGGGTAGATCCTCTTTTAGAGATAGCTGAAGAGTCTGACTTTTCAGGGAAAAAAGTAGGATTTTTTGGGGCTGGTGACTCTAAAAAACATGGAGAACATTTTTGTAGTGCCTTAGGGAAATTATATGATACATTTACAAATAAAGGTGCTATTGCAATAGGATATATTGACAAAGATTTATACACATACGAGGGAAGTTTGGCAGTTAAAAATGACAAATTTTGTGGATGTGGAATAGATGAACATAATGAAAAAGAAAAAACTGCTCAAAGAGTCAATACATGGATTGATTCAGTCAAGGTAGACTTAGCCTCATAAGGGGTTCAAATAAAAATATACACAAGAATATTTTTATTCTTGTTGTTAAAGGAATAAATTATGCATACTACTAATAAGTCATTAGTTTCGTTTTATGAACTCACTGATGCGGAAGATTATTTTAACTTTTTTGAATTAGAATACGATAAAAAACTTGTTAATGTAAAAAGATTTCATATTTTAAAAGAGTATGGATCCTTGATACGAAAAGGGATAGAAAATCTAAAACAACAAGAACCGAAACTTTTAGAATTTTTAAAATTTTCACTTTTAAAAGTGTATGGAGATTTTAAAAATGGCTATGCTCCAAGTGCTGCTGATGTATGGGATATGTACAAAACAGGAAAACTTGAGGGGTGTGCTTCTGGATGTTCCTCAACGCAAGGAAATAGTTGTGGATGCTAAACCAATGTTTGATGCAGATGTTGTTTTACATGACAGTGTCACTGCATCACGATCAGGGAGAGATGAAGAGGAAGCAAAATTTCATGAAGGTCAACAAGTAAAACTACTTGAAGATGTAGTTAATGATGGGACATATCCACACGCACCTATAGGAACACTTATAATGCCTAAAGATGCAATAGGATATATCAAAACTATTGGGGAGTTTTTACAAGTGATTCGTGTTTATGAGGTTCATTTTTTTGGTTCAAATATGGAACTTGAGATCATTGGATGTAGAGAACATGAGCTTGAAGCTATGGAAGAATACAAAGATGAAGTAGCAGAGGAGTTTGAAATTATGAAAGCACACAGAGAACGGATGGGAAAATTCGGTAACTAAACAAAAATAATGACAATAGTTCAATCTTAAAAGGAGAAAAAATGGCAAAAGTAATTTTCATGCATTTTAATGAAAAAACAGATGGTATCTATGATGCTAAAATTGGTGAACCGCTTGTAAGGTTAGCAAAAGAGAAAGGTGTTCCTTTACCTCTTGAGTGTGAAGATGGTCAATGTGGAAGCTGTTTAGTCAGTGTAGAGAGTATTGAAACTGAAGAGCCAACAAGTTATATGGAAGATATGGAACTTGATAAACTAGTAGAGTTGGGTGCGATTACTGCAAAAGAGGCAAACTCTTGCCAACAATTTACAGTGGCTCCAAAAGTACGACTTGCATGTCAAATGCTTGTTAAAGGTGATATTTTAATCAAACCATACAAAGGGTAATTTTTTACACCAAAAAATAAAGGAAATGTGATGACAACAAGAGTAGAGATAGTAAATGATTTTTTAGCTATAAATGTAAAAGAAGGTAGTACAATACAAGATATTGTAGAAGCAAGTGGAAGTGCCTTACCTTTTGGTTGTAGAGATGGAGAATGTGGAACATGTGTAGTCGAAGTTGAATCTGGTATGGAGTTTTTATCTGAAAAAACAGAGAAAGAGTTTAAAGTTATGAAAGAGGTTTGTTACGGTACCTGTACACCAAATTCAAGACTTTCTTGTCAAATGAAAATTGATAAACCAAATGGTGTTGTAAGACTTAAATACTAGAACATTGTATTTATTATACAACTAGAATTATCCAAACTTTTCAAGTTTGGATATACTATATGAATGGCTCCTATGTTAAATTTACATGTAAAACAAAAGCAATCATTACAATTATCTTTAAAACTTTGGTTACCCTTACTTCAAGCACCCTTACAAGAGATCGAAACACTCTTTAAAAAATACAGTTATGAAAATCCATTTATAGAATGCAACTCCTCTTTTGAATCAAGTTACTCAAGTAGTTCATCATTAGGAAGTAGTGATAATGAAAAAAGAAATTTTATTGAGAATATGAGTTTGTATAAAGAATCTTTATATGATGTGATCTCAAAACAGATAGAAGCACCTTTGTTTCCGACACCAAATTCACAAAAAGTTGCTATGGAGATATTTGCAAATATTAATACAGATGGTTATTTTGAGGGTGATATTGAGAGTATAGGAAAAAAACTCAATACAACTAAAGAGTTTGTGGAAAATGTACGGCAAAGATTTTCTAAATTAGAACCTACAGGGATTGGTGCAGTTGATATTCAAGAAGCTTTTTTATTTCAACTTTCCAACCTTACTATCTCTGATGAAGTGTATCAATTTACTCGTAAAATTATTGAAAACTTAAATACAATTGACAAATATTATAAACACCATCATTTTGAAACAGCTAGAGATATAATTAAACAGTTTCAATACCCACCAGCTGCTGAATATATAAGTGATCAACCCTATATCATACCTGATTTTTTTGTAGAGGTAAAAGATGATATTGTGATAAAGATCAACAATAACTATTATCCAGATGTGGTGGTCAAAGATCCCTTTACTTCAAAAAACTCTGAATTAAAAGAAAAATTAAAAGAGGCAAGAGATCTTGTCAATCTTTTAGATCTACGAAAATCTACGCTTTATAAGTTGGTACTTTTAATTGTAGAGAAACAGATAGCATTTTTTATAGGAAGTGAGCTCAAACCTTTGACAATGGCACAAATAGCAGAGGAGCTTGGTTTTGAAGAATCAACTATCTCTCGTGCTGTTTCCAATAAATATATACAATGTGACAAAGGGATGTTTTCTTTGAGATCTTTTTTTACCAATGCTGTATCGGAGGGGTTATCATCATCAGAGATAAAAAACTATTTAAAAGTATTAATCGAAAATGAAGAGAAAGAAAAACCTTTAACAGACCAAAATATAGTTGATATTGTTGTTAAAAGATATAATATGACAATGGGAAGACGAACTATTACAAAATATAGAAAACTACTCAATATCCCCTCTTCAAAAGAGAGAAAAAGATTTTATAAAATTAATATGGAGTATTAAAAACAAATTTGTTTACAAAAAATGTTTTTAATTGCTTCATAAAAATCTCTTTATCAAATAAGATAAAAATACTCTTAATTCTTTACAAAAGCTTTATTTATAGGCTTAGTAGGTAAATTTAAAAATTTTATTTTTTTATTTTCTTTGTGGCACGCTAAATGCAATATACTCTTTGATAACAAAATCAATCAAAAAAGGAGTCGATATGGCTGAGTTAAGACAAATCGCATTTTACGGTAAAGGTGGAATTGGTAAATCAACTACTTCCCAAAATACATTGGCAGCAATGTGTCACTATTATGGACAAAAGATTTTAATTGTTGGGTGTGATCCTAAAGCGGATTCTACAAGACTTATTTTACATGAGAAAGCTCAAAATACAATTATGCAACTAGCTAGTGAAGCTGGAACAGTTGAAGATTTAGAGTTAGAAGATGTATGTAAACCAGGTGCTGCTGAGTTTCATCCTGAAGATGATGAAATCACTGGTGGATACATTATGTGTACAGAGTCTGGTGGTCCTGAGCCTGGTGTTGGTTGTGCTGGTAGAGGTGTTATTACTGCTATTAACTTTCTTGAAGAAGAGGGTGCTTATGATGATGAGTTAAATTTCGTTTCTTATGATGTACTTGGTGATGTTGTTTGTGGTGGTTTTGCTATGCCAATTAGAGAAGGAAAAGCTCAAGAGATTTATATTGTTATGTCTGGTGAGATGATGGCTATGTATGCTG
>Ga0193965_1000541_pt1 | contig 11754 bp, 12 predicted proteins | sample FB_8_MG_FD_140330 | JGI IMG/M metagenome (GOLD analysis project Ga0193965, IMG submission 140330) | Microbial mat bacterial communities from the Broadkill River, Lewes, Delaware, United States - FB_8_MG | ecosystem: Environmental > Aquatic > Freshwater > River > Microbial mats | place: USA... | reverse complement strand
TCACAGTGTAGTGCCATATCGTTAATATCTGCTTTTCTTACCTCTTGTTCACAAACACCCATAAGTGATGGATGTAACTCATCTATTGTTACCCCACCCTCTGAATTAGCAATATAATTAAGATGAAATGTGGGGTGGTTCACAAGAATCTTTACAAGTTCTAATCCCGTATAACCAGTTGCTCCAACTATTCCAACATTAATTTTTGTTCCGTTTATTTTAGTGGCACTCAAAAACAATCTCCTGATATTTTACTTCATCGATTTCAAACTCTTTTTCACCACCAGGAAGACGAACTTTTACCTCATCACCCTCCTCTTTTCCTAATAACTGTTTTGCTAATGGTGATGCAAAAGATATTAATCCTATATCTGGGTTAGATTCACATCCACCTACTATTGTATAACAAACCTCTTCATCTGTATCCATATTTGTCATAACAATTGTAGAACCAAAACTAATTTTTGAGTGTGCTAATTCTCTTGGATCTACTATTTGCGAGTTACCTAATATATCTGCTAATTCAGCTAAACGATTATCTATAATTTTTTGCATCTCTTTTGCTGCATGATACTCAGCATTTTCTTTTAAATCGCCGTGCTCTAAAGCTTCTTCAATATCTTTAACAACTTGTGGTCTCTTTACCTCTTTGAGATTCTTTACTTCTGCTTGTAGTTTTTCATAACCAAATAGTGTCATCGGTTCAATTTTTTGCATAATTATTCTCTTTTATTTATTTTATTTTAGTGATTATAGCGAAATAAGATTTTATGTTAAGTAATTTGTAGAAGTATAAGAAAGGGCTAAATTTTTTAGCCCTTTGTATTGTAAAGATTATGCGAAAAGAGAGTTAACACTTTCGTTATGATACACACGACGAATCACCTCTGCAAAAAGAGGAGCAACAGTTAAAACTTTGATTTTTTTATGTGGTTTTGTCTCTAGTGTATTAGTGATTATTAGTTCATCTAACTCACCGTGATCTAAATTTTCATACGCTTTTCCACTCAATACTCCGTGAGTTGCACAGGCCATTACTGAAGTTGCACCTTTATTTTTAAGTGCAGTTGCAGCTTTCACCATAGTTCCAGCAGTATCAACCATATCATCAATCATAATAACATCGTATCCATCAACATCACCGATAATACCCATAACTTCAGCTTCATTTGCTTTTTCACGGCGTTTATCTACGATAACCATATCAAGACCCATTCTTTTTGCAAAGTATCTAGCTCTAGCAACACCCCCAATATCTGGTGAAGCTATAATAGGGTTTTTAAGGTTTTTACTTTTAATATATGTCTCAAAAGTTACAGAACCATAAAGATTATCAACTGGAATATCAAAAAAACCTTGAATTTGACCTGCGTGTAAATCTATAGTTACCACTCTATCGATTCCTGCAGTTTCATACATATCAGCTACAAGTTTTGCTGTAATTGGTACACGAGGAGCAGCTTTTCTATCTTGTCTAGCGTACCCATAATAAGGAACAACAGCTGTAATACTCTGAGCAGAAGAGCGACGAAGTGCATCTGTCATGATAAGAAGTTCCATAAGGTTGTCGTTTGATGGAGCACCTGTACTTTGTACTATAAAAACATCACGACCACGAACAGATTCTGCAATCTGCACCGATATCTCACCATCACTAAATCTTTTTGTATCAGCATTAGCTAATGGAATATCTAAAATTTGACAAATCTCTTTTGCAAATTCAACACTAGCAGAACCAGCAAAAACTTTATAACCACGCATGGGATTCCTTTTTGGAAAAATTGATACTGTGATTATAAACTAAGAGTACTGAGAGCTTATTAAAAGTAGCTATATTTTTAAAATTATCGTAATGTATAGTCAAAAGAGACGAAGTATTTTTGCATAGAATCGTCAATATTTAGGTCTAAATCTTCAAAACTTTCATTTGTATATGAAAATTGTAAACCAAGTGTTTTTGTAATAGCATACCTGCTCGATATATACAATCCTGAGCTATGAAGCTCATTAAGATTATATACTGTAAAACCATTGTCTTCTACAGAGTAGATTCTCTCCCCCATCCATCCATTGATTGTATTTACAAAATCACCTTTATACTGTTTTATAGTAATGCCAATAGATGGGTAATAAGAATCTAGTGTATTGTTGGTATCTTCACTTTGAGGGTAAATCATTCTAGCATCTGTTTTTATCAAAAATTTTCCCATTTTTGATTTATAATCCCCAAAACTTATCCCAGCAAAGGTTCTTATTTGATATGTGTTTTTTGTATCGTATGCTGAATAGGCAAAATCAGCCCCTACACTAAACCTATTTTTTTTATAATATTCTAAACCTAAAAAATATATATCTGCTGAAATATTATTATCACTAGAACTACTGATTTGATGATATGCAGTTTTAAGATTATAATTATTGGAGATTCTTTGTGTATATGAGAGTGTAATATCTTTTTGATTCAACTCCTCATCTGTAGTATTATAATCTAAGCTTGTTTGCTCATAGCTAAGTGCGATAGCATAATTTTTTGCTTTATATTTTGTATAAAGCCCATTAGTAGATGAAGAATCTTTTGAAGAGTTTTTATATTTAGCTTGTGTCATATAAGGTGCAAGTGTTATCTCATAAGCTAAAAGTTGTGTAATACTAAACAATAAAACAAAAATAAATAATCTCATAAAAAATCCTGTGTATAATATCTATGAAATTTACAAGAATAAACTTAATATGAGTTGAATAATTAAATTTTTACTCTCTTATTTGATTCTTATTCGTTAATTGTTGCAAATAATTTGAGATATTTATAAGGGAAAATGTGACTAAAAAAATCATAAGTCCAGGGAAAAAACTTACCCACCAAGCTATCTCAATCACATCTTTTCCACCACTAAGAATCGTCCCCCAACTCATCTGAGGTGCTACAATTCCAAGCCCTAAAAAGCTTAATCCTGATTCAGCGAGTATCGCACCACCAACACCAAATGTAAAACTTACAAAATAGATAGGTGCTAGTATTGGTGCATAATATTTAAGTAGAATCTTTATTTTACTAACACCTGCAAGGTTTAAAATCTTGATATAAGGTTTTGTTGTGATACTAAAACTCTCAGAACGGATAAGCCTTGCCGTAGTCATCCAACCGGTTATAGAGATGATTATGATGAGTACCCACATAGAAGCATTTACATAACTTACTAAAGCTAAAAGTAGAAAAAATGTTGGAAATGTTAAAAATAGGTCAACTACAATTATAAAAGACTTATCTACTATCCCCCGATAATATCCAGCCATAGAGCCTAAAATAAGACCTATAAAAGAAGCGATAAAGGCACTTCCTACACCTATTCCTAAAGATATTTTTCCACCCTCTATAAGTCTAGCTAAAATATCTCTGCCTAATCTATCTGTACCTAATATATACTCACCTGATGGGGGGAGAAGTATTGAATTACTATTAAGAAGATAAGGATCAGCACTATAAAAAAATGAACCTAAAAAAGAGAATAAAAATACAAAAACTAAAATAGCGATACTATAAAATGGCATTAGTTTAATTTTTAATGCCAAGTAGTGTCTGCATCATCTGATCAATTGTTGTTATTAATTTTGCTGCAGCGCCGTAGGCTGTTTGGTATTTAATAAGATTTGTCATCTCTTCATCTATACTTACTTTAGATGTTGAGAAATACTCTAGTTCAACTGCATTAAACTGTGTAGATACTGTTTCACTTTTTAAAATTGCAGCATTTGTAGCAGTACCAACCTCTGTTGCAATTATATCGAACATACCATAAGTAGTTGTATTATAACTCGTACTACCAAAGTCAAAAGAGAACTCTTCAAATTGATGTTGCACCATATTTAAAGCTACATTTGTATCTCCAGATGCTGGGGTTGTACCAGCTGATATACCTGTAGGATTAATAGTTAAGCCATGATTAAGTGAGATATTTTTTGCATTATCACCATCAAAATACCTACTCATGCCTAAAGCTCCGGCAAAATTTGTTCCTGAATCAAAAGATGAATCTGTTAAATTATCCTCTATTGCGAATGTATAACCTTGAGATTGAGCAACTGAATTTAAAGAAAATTCAAGTGCATTGTCTCCACTTGCATAAATAGCCCAATTATAATTCATATAATCATCTATATCATTATTGGCAGCTAAGTCGCCATTATCATCTTTTTGTGCTTCTAACTGCCCTTGAATAGAGTTTGAGTTTGCCGCTCCACTCATCGAAGTGGCTGGATTAATCTCTATTGATCTTCTTGCTGTTTCATTGCCATCAATATCGTAAATTACAACATCAAATGAGCCCACATTTATGTTTAGACCAGAACTTACCAAAGAGTTGTTCGAATCTATATCAACAACATTAGATTCCATTTTTGTTGTACTACTTGAAGCATAAATATTATTTGTAGTCTCGATTAAACTTTTTGCAAATGCATCAAGTTGTGAAATTGTTTTTTGAATTGTTCCATCAACAGGCATCCCACTCGTAGAATCGATACTTCCACCTCTTAGGTTTAGTATTGCACCAACTCTACCATCATTGAGGTTTTCCTCTAAAGGGATAAGTACACCATCTTGTCTCTCATAAGAGAGTTCATAAAAACCTGATGGATTTTTTGTATTGTCTGCATGGATTGGGTGAAAAGTATTTCCATCTACAATATTAAGACCATTTACACTCAGTGTATAACTATCTGTAACAGTATTAGAGGAGCTATCTATCCCAATATTTGATGTCATTTGTCCATTATTAACATCAGCACCAATAAGTCTTGCTAAGTCTCGCTCAATCACATTTCTTTTATCTCTCAAATCATTTGCACTAGATATTCCTCCAGCCTCAGCTACATCTATTGCTCCATTGAGTGAAGCTAACTCCTCTGCTAAAGAGTTAACTTCATTTATATTTACCACAAGCTCTTCATTAATTTGACTTTGAAGTGATGATATTTGATCTTGTGTTTGCCCTATATGCATTGAAAGAGTTTCTGTTTGTTTTGCTAATGCTACTTTAATTGCATCATTATCAGGAGTATCGGCTAGTGTTTGCCACATATTATAAAACTCTGCTAAGTCAGCTTTTATCCCAACACCATCAATCTCAGGAAAATAAGTAGAGAGTTGTTCAAGAGTTTTTTCTTCATAATCACTAAACTCTTTGCTTGAAGATATTGTAGTGTATCTATCAAATACAAAATTATCAAATACTCTTTTTATGTCTGTAACATCAACACCATTTCCAACACTTCCAGGTGCTAGAGAAAGAGGATCAGACGCAGAGGTTACAACTCTTTGTCTTGTGTATCCCTCATTTTCAGCATTTGAGATATTATGACTGGTTGTATTCACTCCTGCTTGTGCAGCAACAAGACCAGAATAACCGACATTTAGTGTATTGAATATTGATGCCATCTTAGACTCTTATTTCCAAAATTGATGGATTTTTAGATGCAACTTTATTATACCCTTGCATCTCTGTTGGAACTAATCTTTCTAAAAAAGTGTTATAAAGATTACTAACAGTTAAAACTAACTTCGCATATTTTTTATTTACTTCTCTTAAATTATTTAACTCATCTTTTAACTCAGTTAAATACTCATGTTGTTCATTATTTAATAGATTTGGTAAGTCAGTATCTGGATTGGCACTCATAAGACCTGAGATTGTACTATCAATCATCGCTTTTTTAGATTCAAAACTTTTAAGTTTCTCCTCTTTTAAGGCTAGTCTGTCAAATTGTGGAGTATTTTTAGCTTCTTTTATATCTGCTATGTCTAATTGAGTAATCTCTATTAATTCTCTTAGGTCACTCAATGCACTTTGTAAATGATGAGACAACATGTTTTAACCTTTTATTTTTATTTACTCACCTCTATAGCAACTCTTCAGCTATTTTCTGAGATAAAGCATGTAGATTCATATTATATTCGCCAGATTCAAGAGATTCTCTTATTCTCTCAACCTTACTCATATCACCTTGTTTTGTTACATTTGCTTTTTGTGTAATCTCTTTTGATTCATTTGAGCTATTACCATAAGCATTAAACACAGCAGAACTGCTTACTTGTGAAATCATAATGTATCCTTCATCAATATTTAGTTTTCTTACTCACTATATCGACAAAAAAATAAATTTCTTAAGTAAATTATTCTATTTTTTTTGACCTAAATAGTCATAAAGCATTTGAGAAAAACCAAAACTTCCAGAACTTGATTTACTCAATTCATCTCTATACATTGACTTATAAATTTTCTCACCTGGGTCATTTTGACTTGTAAATAGATTGTCTTCATCTTTCATTGCAGTGTCAAGTAACATTTTAACTATCACAGACTCAAATGCATCAGTTTGCTTTCTTAACTCTGCATCTTCAGCTTTTGGTTCAATTTTTGGGATAGTATGTTGTTGCGATATACTTTGTAATTGTGGATTCAAAGAATTCATGCCATAAAAACTCATTAGATAACCTCCAAGTCTGCAGATATTGAACCAACACTTTTCATAGCTTCTAAAATAGAAATAACATCTTTTGGAGTAGCACCTAGTTTTTGTAATGAACGCACAAGATTGGCAACAGTTGTTGTCCCTTTTTCTGTATAAAGTTCATTTTCATTTAGACCTATCACTAAGCTATTATCTACAACAACTGAGCCTTTAGGTTGAGATGCTGTAGCTTCCTCTTTTATTTTTATTGTTATATCACCATGAGTTAAAATAATTGGTTTTATCTCTATTCCAACACCAGCAATTATTGTTCCCGTTCTTTCATTGATTACGATTTTTGATTTTAAATTATAATCCATATCTAGCTCTTGAACTTCAGCTAAAAATTCAATCATCGATCTATTAGATGGTCTTTTTAACTTTACTGTTTTAGGGTCCATTGCCACTGCTACTTGTGTATTATAAAAAGCATTAATCGCTTTTTGTACTGCAACACTATTTTTAAAATTAGGAACTTTTAAAGAAAGTGTTACATCATCTTGATGATATAAATCTATGTTAATCTCTCTTTCAACTAAGCCACCATCCATAATTACACCAGATGTTGGATGAGATTCACTCCCAGCTCCACGCTCATTTCTACCACCAATACTTACAGAACCTTGCCCTAAAGCGTAGATTCTACCATCAACCCCTTTTAAAGGTGTCATCAAGAGTGTTCCACCCTCAAGCGACTTTGCATCACCAATAGATGAAACAATAATATCAAACTTGTCACCCTGTCTTGCAAAAGGTTTGAGTTTTGCAGTAACTACAACAGCAGCAACATTTTTTGAGCTTATATCAGAGGGTTTCATATCTATATTCATAGATCTAAGCATATTTGAGATTGATTGAAGTGTAAACTTTGAAGCACCATCGCCGGTCTTTTTAAGACCAACAACAAGAGAGTAACCAATAAGATGATTATCTCTTACCCCAATAACATTAGCAACATCGTTGATTTTAGTAGCGTATATGTTTGTGATTATAAAGAGAAGTATGATAATTGTTTTCAAGATTAATCCTTTAGAGTGGCTCTAATTAATCTAAATTAGCAATTACCATTCCATCTCAGGAGTATGAAAATAAGTTAAAGTTGTATTTCCAAATTTTTTAGATTTTAATTGTATAAACTCGCCAATAGAATCAGGAAGTTCAAGTCCACTCATATGCTCAATAATAATTAACTTAATATTTTCTTTTGGCAAAGATGCAATCATAGTAATCATCTTGTCGTATATATCTTCCATCCCCTCTCTAATACTAAAAGGTGGGTCTATATAAACATAAGCATTTTCATCTTTTGATTTTAATTGTTTTATTACACTTTTAATATTGACAAAACTATCTCCTGCAAAAACTTCACAAGATGATGGTTGGGTAATTGAGATATTTTCTTTTAATACTTTTAAAGCATCTCTATCTTTTTCCATAAATATTATTTTTTTTGCCCCACGACTCAATGCTTCAAGCCCTATAGAGCCACTACCAGAGAATACTTCTACAAACACAGAATCAATTATTTCAAACTGTAGTGTATTAAAAAAAGATTCTAAAACAATACTTTTTGAACTTCTTGTTGTTATTTTTGATGGTAGTTTTAAAGTTTTACCTTTAAACTTTCCAGATACTATTTTTTTGGTCATATTTTGATTTTTATTATTTTTCATAAAACGCTCTTACTGCTTTTAATATATTTTGCTTATATTCTTGTGTTAAAGAATCTATCCGTTTTTCTAAAATATCAAAATCTAATGGAGTAGATGATATTTCTTGTTTATTTATAGTTTTATATCTATTTTCAAGTGCTGAGATAAGTTGTGACTTAGAAAATGGTTTTACTAAATCAGAGTTCACATCCGTAGAGATGTAAAAGCATCTTTCATCATTTATACATTTTGTATCTCGTACAATAATATCACATTGTTTAACTGTAGTTATGTATTTAGCTAAAAATATCTCTAATGATTTTTGTAAAAGGGGAGATTGACATTCTACTGCTATTTTCAATGAATATTCCTTGCCATAAATAATATAATCACGGGAAGTATATCATAGAAGAGTTAAGATATTAATTTTTAAAGGGGAGAAGAATAGATATACTTAAGGGCTAACCCTTAAGTAAAAGAGATAAAAATTATTTAATCTCTTCAGCCATTGGAACATCGTAAAGGATGTCATCCATTGGGTGTCTGTACATTGGCATTGCAAGGCGTTTTTCATCAAGAATATGACCGATGAAACCGATTGAACGACCAACGATAAAGAATGCGTTAAGTGTACCAGAAGAGATAAACTCGTTGATCTCTTCTTCAGAGTAACCTAAAGCTCTCCACATATCTACCATTAAGATACCGATAGTACCATCAACATTTAAGATAAGATTCTCTTTCTTAGAAGTTGTTAACGCTTCAACAGTTCTTGCATAGTCAAGAAGTGGAGTAGATGGGAAATTAGCTGCTGCATAATCCATTAAACCTTTAACTCTTAAGTCTGGGTTTTTCAATGATTTAATACGGTGACCAATACCTGGAATTGGAATCCCTTGTTTCTTCATGTGACCTAAGAACTCTTTTGGAGATAAACCATTGTCATCAGCATATTTGAAGTGCTCAGCTGCACCATCAATAGCACCACCGAATCTTGGACCGATTGTTAATAAACCAGTTACAAGTGATTCAACAACAGATTTACCAGCTCTTGCAGTTACTTTTGCATTGTGAGCACCAGAAACAGCTGGACCGTGATCAGCAACAGTTTTCATTACAGTTTCAATGAAATCAGTAGCCCATTTTGGATATTGTTTTTTGAACCATAATAATGATACAACATCACCAATACCTTTACCAGTATCAGGAGTAGCAACACTAGAGATTGGGAAACCTGCGTAAGTAGCTTCATCACCACGATCATCAGAGATAGTACAGATAAACTCTTTACTTCTTCTAACAGTAGGACAAACACTCATCTCTGGTTCAGGAATCTCTGCAAGATTAAGGTCAGTAAATACTTTGTTAATCATCGCTGGTAAATCATTGAAAGATGCTGGTACATGAATACCTGCTTCAGCCATTGCTTTGTTTTTAAATTCAGCAGTTTCTGCTTCAGCATTTGCAGAAGCACCTGCGTGACCAAACTGAACACCTGAATCGTAATATTTAGCAATTGTACCAATACACCATGCGATAACTGGTTTAGTAATTCTTCCATCTTTGATAGCTTCAATTACTTTATACTCTTCAGTACCACCAACTTCACCAAGAAGAATCATGTATTTAACAGCTGGATTTTTTTCCATTCTAAGTAAGTTATCAATGAAAACTGAACCAACAAATCTGTCACCACCAATTGCAACACCCTCAGCAATACCATCAGCATTGATAGAGATTATGTTAGAAAGTTCGTTAAATAAACCACCTGAACGAGTTACAAGCCCACAAGAACCTGCACGGTGAAGTTTAGATTGAACGATATTAGTGATAGTACCACCAATATTTGCAACTTTAAATGCACCCGGAGTGATAGCACCAACAGTTGCAGGTCCAATAACTACTACACCTTTTTCACGAGCTGTCTGATTCATTGCACGAGCTAAACGCTCAGGAATACCCTCAGCAGTAATCATCATTGATGAAAAACCACCAATCTCTAAAGCTTCCATAGTTACATCATAAGCAGTTCTAAATGATGCGAAGTTTAAAAGTACATCAGCTTGTGGCTGAGCAGCTTTTGCAGCAGCTGTAGTCTTAAATAAAGGAATCATAACTTCATCTGGACCATAGAAAAATTTCTCAAATTTATTTCCACTTGTAGGAGCAACAATTGCAGCTACTGATGGAGTTTTTCTTTGAATTGTATAGTCATAATCTAACATTCTTTGGATAGCAGTTTTGTTGTTATTCCAAAAAATTGCTTGTGTGTCTTTTGTATATAGTTGTTCCATTATTTCTCCTTACTTCTCTAATGCCATACGCACAATATCTGTAACGTGTGTTTCAGGTCCATATACTTCAATGTATAAACCTAATCTATCAGCAGCTTCTTTAATATCTTTTAAACCTTTTTCATAGTTTGGTCCACCACGGCGAACATAGATTTTAAGATCAACAGCTTTCATTTTTTCTGCATATACTTCAAATGCTTGAATAATACCAGTAAAAGTTTTTGCAACATCAGTAAAGTTAGCAATAGCTCCACCAATAATCATAACTTTACCACGACCTTGAGCATCTGGCTCTCTAGTCATTAAGTCAAGTAGTGTCTCAGCATAGAATTTTGTCTCACCAGTAGTTGGACCACCAGAGTACTCACCGTAGTTAGCAAGATCTTCGATTCCAGCCATATCAGCAATAGTATCAGCATAAACAACTGAAGCACCACCACCAGCAACCATAGTCCAAACTCTAGCCTCAGGCTTAAGTAAAGTAAGTTTTAATGAAGCACCAGTTTTTGCATCAGCTTCTTCAATAGCTTCAACTTCTGGAGATTTAGCTTCCATACCAAATGCAGTTGGGTACTCAACATCACCCCATGCATCTACCATCATGAAACCAGCAGTATCATCAAGTTTAGCAACCATATCTAATAATTCAATTTTGTTACCTTGCATAACGAAAGGATTAATTTCAAGGTATGCGAAGTTTAACTCACGGTATGCTTTAAAGAAACCGATACAAAATTCAGCGAAGTTTGCTTTGTCTTTATCAGCTACATCAGCAGGTACATTAGCTCTGATTTTTTCAGCTATCTCTTCTTCAGTTGCAGTAATTGGAAATGCTACTTCAGTAACTTTCTCATCCCAACCCTCTTCAACTTCCATACCACCTTCAGCTGACATATAGATAACATCATCATCACCAACACATGTTGCAGATACATAATATTCTTCAGCTTGCTCATGTGGAGTAAAAGGCTCAACAACGAAGTGAGTTAATTTATCAACAGATGGCTCACCAGTAGGAGTATCTCCATCAAATGAGAAATAAACTTTTTGTTCTGAACTTGATTTTTCATCAATCCAAGAAGCTGCTTTAGCTAAAGAAACATCACCTGGCTTAGCATCTCTAAAAAGTACTAAATCATTTTTACCACGCTTACCAAATAGCATATCTGGTTTAGCAACTAATGTTTTCTCGTTTAACCAAGATGCAGTTTTTGCAGCTTCATTAAGTTCTGATCCATTTTGAACCATAACAGTTTCGTATGCATAAGTAAAATCTGGAAAATATTTATCCCAATGTTTTG
>Ga0193965_1000539_pt1 | contig 11774 bp, 11 predicted proteins | sample FB_8_MG_FD_140330 | JGI IMG/M metagenome (GOLD analysis project Ga0193965, IMG submission 140330) | Microbial mat bacterial communities from the Broadkill River, Lewes, Delaware, United States - FB_8_MG | ecosystem: Environmental > Aquatic > Freshwater > River > Microbial mats | place: USA... | reverse complement strand
CTAATTGAGAGGACGAAATTATAGCACTTTTAACTTATGTAAACATAAAATTAAAAGTATCTAGTCAAACTTCTTTAAAATTTCTTGCATACTCTTCTCTTGAGTAAATAACTCATGATTTTTTCTGACATATGCTTGAAGTAGTAATTTTAAGTCATTGTTTCCTTCTACGTTAAAATCTTTAGACATCTGCTTTCTTAAAAAAGAACCAAACTCATCTTCGACATCAACATCAAAACGACGACCACCTATATGCAAACCTATTTTTTGACTCATATTATAAATTAGCCTAAAATACTTTCTATTTTATTTACTATCTCTTCTATCTCTAAATCTTTCATTGCATTTTGATCTGTTAATTTTTCTATCTCTTGATCTTTAGCATCAGACTGAACTTTTAATGTAACGATTTCATTTCTTAACATCTCTACTTCATTTTTCATAGCACTATGCTGTTGTAAGATTTCAGATACCTTATCTGATAGTATTTCGAGCGTAGTTTGATTTTCCATTCATAATTCCTAAATATTTTGTGTATATAGAATACTATCACAAAAAATATAACCCAAAGAGATAATAAGACAAAGAAATCAATTATTGAACTATTTCATTTCTTTTTATTAATTATAAACAGGTGTAAGTACCCATAATATTGAATTAATTGTATATTTTTTTTAACATCTATATCATTTTTTACAGATAAAAAGAACTCTTTTAACTCATCCTCATTCAAGTCACCCAAGTAATCATATCCACTATGAACCTCACAATTAAGTTTGACCAATCTATGTGTTGGTGTTTGTATATCTGATATCCATATTTTCATGACACGATTATATAGTTTTATTATTAAATAGACTTAGAAACTCTGTATAATATAGCTATGAAAAATAGTTTTCACATAAGCTTATTAAAACTCGACAATGGAAGTTATGACGTTCTTTATAACTCAAAACGCTACTTACTCTCTAAGCAAACACTCTTGGATGGGAAACTGATTAAGCTTTATGCAAAAGAACTTGGTAACAATGACTTTATCAGTTTGAACTACTATACAAGTAAAAAGCTACTCAAACCTTGTGAGATGCCAGAAAAGAAAGTTATGGAGTTTGTTTTAAATATATCTGTATGCTAAAGATACGGGGTATCCCCTCTCCTCACAAAGTTTTTTGGCATACTCTTGTATCTCAACTTCATTTCTACTTTTCATAGATTCAAAATCTCTAGGTATTTGCTTGTCACTCTCTAATAAACCTAATTTTTGAAGCTGTCTAAAAATATCATCTGCCATGCTCAAAACAGAAGATGCTTTTACAATCTCGCATCTTGCGTAAGACTCATCTTCAAAAGAGACATCCGAAGCACGTAAACTTGCATCTTGACCTGGTATCTGCTGTGCTCCATACAAAGGTTTAGATGTTATCTCACCTTTTTGAAATGCTGGGATAAAATTAGCAACATGCTCAATAGCTAGTTTACTTCTTTGTTTCACATCTGAGAACTTCCACTTTTTATCAATCTTTTCTATAAAACGTTGATGCAGTTGCGGTTGTGCACTCTCTGTTGAGCTCTTCACTAAGCCATCTTCAAAAAGAGTAATGGCGTTTGTCATCCCATGAAGTTGAAAATAACCATCAGGATAGGGGGTAAACTGAGCCATCCCTTTTGGAGTACCTCTTTGCCCATGAAATATAACCTCTGGCCAAATAGTCTCACACCCTTCCCATTTCGTTACATAAGCTGCTTTAAACTCCACAAGCCTCTCACGTTTATATCCAAGCATATCATCTATCTCACCACTTTTAAAACCAGCTGCGTTTATGATAAAATCAAACATTTCACTTTTTGTTTCATTTTTTCTTTGATACTTTACTTCCCAATTATTTGTATAATTATTTCTCTTGACGCCATTGACTTTTGTTTGTGTATAAATTTTTGCATTAACTAATTTTTCAAGACTAAGTGACAGTGTGGCAGCTATACGGAATATATTGAGTCCATACTCTTGAACCATCACAAGTGGGTACTTCACTTTATCAAGATCTATGTTTTGTGTAACAGGGATCATCCACTCATCTAAATTTTTTGGATTTTTTAATGGTGTAGCTTTTTTAAGTTCTTCAAGATCTTCACGTGTAAAGGTTTTAAAATAATCCTCAACTTCCCCAAGCACTTTATTTGAGCTATCAAGTTCTATAAGCTTTTGATATTCTGCCTGCAGAAGGTGTAAGCGGTGACACAAATCTTTTGGAGAGCCTTCATCGTCAATGGGTACAGCAATAACTGTTGGCCTAAAATCGACTGCATAAGGTAAAAAACGCAAAAGCTCAATAGATTGTTTTAACAGCGTCACACACTGCTCATCTGAGATTTCTCTGTAAAGATTACCCCCAGCATGAAGATGACAAATAGGAGGACCATTTACAAGGCTTGTTCCCTTTTCAAACAGCGTTACATCCAAACCAATTTCACTCAAATAAAGAGCGATTGAGGAACCTGCAACACCACCACCCACTATAGCAATTTTTGTACTTATCTTACTCATCTATAAACTCTTTAAAATATCCGCAAAATCATCCACAATTAGATCAGGTTTATAAATTCCTATATCTTCACCATAATTGTATCCATAACTTACACCAATGCTTTGTATAGACGCTGCATGTGCAGCTAAAATGTCATTTTTTGAATCTCCTATCATAAGTGTCTCATCTGTAGTGACATCTAATTTTTCACACACATAAAGCAGAGGCTCTGGGTTTGGTTTTTTTACAGCTAAAGTGTCTCCACCCACAAGTAATTCAAAAAGAGCATCAAGCTCTAGACCTTCTAAAATAGGTTCTATAAACTCATAAGGTTTATTTGTCACAATTGTAAGTCTATAGCCTTTATTTTTCAACTTCTCTAAAGTAGACTTAACATTTGGATATGCCTTAGTTGCAACACATACATTTTGTGCATAAAAACTTAAAAAAATATCAAGAGCTTTTTTAAAAAGTACCTCATCTATATTTTCGTCAACTTCACTTTTTCCAGATAAAGCACGTTTAACTAAAGTTTGTGCACCATTACCTACCCAAGAGCGGATTGTATCTTGAGAAAAAGCTTTATGACCTATACTCTTTAAAGTATGATTTATAGCTAAAGCTAAGTCAGGAGCACTGTCAATAAGTGTCCCATCAAAATCAAATAATAGTAATTTTTTTTCAGAAAACTTCAAATATAGAACCTTAGTATAATTTGGACAAAATAATATCATAAGAAAATTTACACAAAGTATCCTTTCTCTAGTTTAAAAAATTAATAAGCGGTAATTTAACATGCAAATTATATAATGACAAATTATCTATCATTGGTGGTTTATTAGTGAATATTTTTAGAACTTATCTGCTCTTATTTTTTTTCTCTTTATCCGTTTATGCGTCTGAGACGATAAAAGTTTTTATACTTCATTCTTATTCTCAAGAGTACCCTTGGACAAAATCACAACACAGCGCTTTTATAAACACTCTTAATTCGAGTAAAATTCAATTTGAATTTTATACAGAATATTTAGATACAAAAAGAATGGATCTTAATGCAAATTACACAAATAATTTTTTAAACTACATAAACAATAAATATAATACTTCAACTATAAACCTCATCTATGCTACTGATGATGATGCCTTAAATTTTATAAATAAAAACTACAAAAACCTATTTGCTAATGGGCAAAAAACACCTGTGTTTTTTTCAGGAATCAATAATTTAAACATGAATAAGATTTTACCAAAAGATACTTTCGTTGGTGTATATGAGGTAAAAGAGGTCAAACAGAATATAGAACTCATAAAACAATTTTCTCCACAAACTAGAGACATATATTTTGTAGGTGATAGTTCACAAACATATGACGCCATTGAGAAAGCGATTCAAAAAGAGGAAAAAAACTATAAAAACATCACCTTTCACTATATCAATGATGATTCTATACTCAATATTCAATCTCAACTCCCTAATAAACCTAAAAGTTTTATAATCTTAACCACGATAGGTCACTTAAAAGATTCAAAGAACAACACTCTTTTAGTGCAAGACTCTATTAAAAAAATAAAAGAAAATCGAAATTTAATTCTTATGACTATGGAAGATAGTTATATGAAAAAAGGTGTAATTGGAGGTTATATGACAAAAGGTTCAGCCCAAGGGGAAAAAGCGGCTGCACTTGTTTTACAATATCTTAAAACAAACTCGCTCACAAATGTACATTCTCGACTCAAAAGCCCAAATGTATATATCTTCAATTCTAAAGAGATAAGTGATGCTAGAGTTATACTCTCAGAATATATTTCAAGGGATGCAGAGATAGTTGGAAACGATCAAAATTTTATAGATAAGAATAAATCTTTATTACTCAATATAGCTGCAGTTCTCATAGCTATCTTATTATTTACAATAACTTTACTCTATGTATTTTTTAAAAAAGCTCAAAGTTCTCAAATAAAAATAGTTCATAATCAAGAATTAGAAACCCTAAAACAAAAACTTAATGCAAAAGATGAGTTTATTAACAAAATCATTAGTTTAGGTGACATTGGATACTGGAGACTGGATATGCAAAATAATCAGCTCTTTCTATCGCCAAGTTTGTCAGATACTCTATCTATAGATAGTGGTATATACAAAAACGACTTAGATGTGTTGTCATATTTTGTACATGAAAACGATAAAGAACTTTATGAAAAAAACCTACAAGAGGTAAAAGAAAATCAAAAATCTTTAACATTTGAACACAAAATGGTTACGAGTGAAAAAAAACTTTTTAATGTAAAACACCTTATTTACACACAATACATCGCTCATAAACCGGTGCTAATTTTTGGAATTATAAAATTTGAAAAGTAATACCAAAAAACTTTTTCTTTTTTTATTATTATTATTTTTCATCTCTGTTCCCTTCATACAGAGCCTTTTATTTAGTAGTAAAAATGAAGGTTCATTTTACCTTAACAAAGAGATACAAGCAGATTTTCTTCACTCAAACAAGCCAAATTTATTGGTCTACTTTGGCTACGTAGGCTGTAACAATATTTGTACCCCATTTTTACATAAATTAAATCTACTCTATGAATCAGCAGAGTTTCAAGCTTTACAAAAAGATACAGATGTTTTTTTTGTAAATCTTACATCCAATATAGAACCCTCACAAGCCGATGGATTTGCAAAAAATTTTAATAAAAACTTTAAAGGTATCTATCTTTCAAAAAAGGAAGTACAGAATCTAGATAGAAACTATAAACTTTTTTTTTCTGATGATTTGATTGATAAAAACAAGATGAACCATACTGACTATCTGTATCTTATTAGAAATCATAATGATTCTAAAATCTTAAAAAATATATATTTTACCCATCCATTAAGAACTCAAAAGTTAATTCACGATATTATAAGAGAAAACGAAATAAGGGGAAATAATGAATAATTTTTTAAATACTTTGTTTTCCCTTCCAAAAATTCCAGAATCTGCGAATAAAAATTTCAATTTACACCATATACAATCCGATAAGGTTATGGTCTCTTTACTTGTCATACAGTGGTTTATTGCTACTTTTATCACCTCAATTCAGTATGACACCTACCTATATGGATTTTTTGCAGGTGCCCTTATAGTGATACCAATTATATTATTGTTTCCCCACTTAAAAGGTGATAGATATTATAGATACTTTATCTCTATTGCGATGATACTCTTCTCAGTGATATTTATCCAGCAATATTTTGGACGAATTGAGATGCATTTTCATATTTTCATTGTACTCGCTATTTTAACACTCTATAAAGACATTATGCCAATTATCATAGGTGCGATTACAACTATAGTTCACCATATAGTTTTTAATTATCTCCAACTTTATGAAGTTACACTCTTTGATATGCCTGTTATGGTATTTAATTATGGATGTGGTTTCGATATAGTTATCTTACATACCATTTTTGTTCTTACAGAACTTGCTGTTTTAGGGTATATCATAAAATTAGATATAGAACACAGTGTAGACCTCAATGTAACAAAAAATAAGATGAATAAACTCAACGCAGAGTTAGAATACAGCTCATTACATGATACACTGACAGGTCTTCCCAATAGACTTTATTTAAATGAGAAAATAAAAGAGATAATGCACTATGCTACACTAAATGATGAAAAGTTTGCTATAGTTTTTTTAGATCTAGATCACTTTAAAAATGTCAACGACACACTTGGGCATAATGTTGGAGACGCACTTTTAAAGGTGGTTGCCAACATTCTTAAAAAAAATGTCTCCAAAGAGACTCTCATCTCAAGAATTGGTGGAGATGAATTTATTTTAGTTATCTCTGGCTTCAAAGATGAAGCCGTACTTTTTCCATCTATCAACAACCTTGTAAAAGAGTTTCGAAAAGAGTATCTTGTAAAGGGTTACTCACTAAGATTATCCGCAAGTATAGGTATCTCGATTTTTCCAGATGATGCTCAAAATATAAACGAACTTATGAAATATGCTGATATTGCAATGTATCAATCAAAATCAGAGGGAAGAGATAATTTTAACTTTTTTACACAAACACTCAATACAAAGATACATAATGAAGTAGCAATTATCAACGATATGCAAAGAGCTTTGTATGACAATGAGTTTCAACTTTACTATCAACCTAAGATAGATGTAAAAACCGGTAAAATAATTGGTGCAGAAGCGCTCTTAAGATGGATTCACCATGAGAAAGGTTTAATAAGTCCACATATATTTATACCTATATCTGAGAGTACAGGATTTATCTTAAACCTTGGAAAACTAGTAATATCCAATGGCGTCAAGGCTATCAAAAAATTCTCAGAACTAGGATATAAAGATTTGATAATCTCTTTAAATGTATCTACAAGGCAGTTTCAAAATTCAAACCTATATAAAGAACTTAAAGATGAGATAGATCGATATCAAATAGATCCAAAACAGATAGGAATTGAGATTACTGAAAGTGTTATGATGACGTATGTAGATAAAACATTGTCAACCTTAGATAACATTAAAAAGCTTGGTATTTCTATCTACATTGATGATTTTGGAACGGGTTATTCATCTTTGTCTTATCTAAAAAAGTTTCCTATAGATGTGTTAAAAATTGATAAGGTTTTTGTTGATGATATACAAAGTACAAACCCAATAGATGAAAACAATAAAACAGCTTTAATCAACACAATCTTAGCGATGAGTAAAAGTCTTAAGTTAAAAGTAATCGCTGAGGGTGTTGAGACAAAAGAGCAATATGAGTTCTTAAAACAAAAAGATTGCGATATGATTCAAGGTTTTTACTTTGAGAAACCTATGAGTGAAGATGCCTTTATAAAACTTCTAAAGCAGAACAAAATATATAGATAATATCTTTAAAATCACTCCCCCGAACTACCAATAAACATTTTTTTGTGCTAATATGCATACTATAAATTATTAAAAAGGTAATATTATGTTTGGATGTTCTAATAAACTACAAAAACAAGAACAAGAGTATCAAAAAATCATACAAAAGCTACAAGAGGAAAACACGCAACTTAAAGATGAACTTTATACACTTCAAAACAAAGAGGTAGAAGTAAAAAATAATCATAATCATGATGAATTAGTTAAACTACTAATTGAGAGTTATGATAGTGGTACGCAGTTCCTGCAAGGGACCATTGAGAATAACCTTGTAATGATTAACGATATAAATGTATTAAACGCAAAGACAAATGAACGAATGCATAACGTAAGTGGTGAAACTCAAGAGATCTCAAATGTTATTCAAACCATTCAAGAGCATTCAAATACCTTAGGTGATGATTCAAATACACTTAACGATAGTGTAGCATCAATATCTCAAATTATCGACTTGATTAAAGATATTTCCGATCAAACAAATCTTTTAGCTCTCAATGCAGCCATAGAAGCAGCTCGTGCAGGTGAACATGGTCGTGGCTTTGCAGTAGTAGCAGATGAAGTAAGAAAACTAGCAGAGAGAACACAAAAAGCGACACTAGAGGTTGAAATTAACATCAACGGGCTCAAACAAAACTCAAACTCAATGCTTGAAATCAGTAATACACTTATGGATGAAACAAGTAAGGTTATGGAGACACTAGATTCTTTTAATGAGAACATTAGTCATGTTGTTGATAACTCTCAAAATATAAAAAATAAAAATGAAAACCTTACAAATGAGCTTAACATAAGTAATGGTAAAGTAGATCACATTAGTATTAAACTAGCCGGATACAAATCTCTTCTTTATGGAGATGCTATAAACATACCTGATGAACATAGCTGTAGATTTGGGAAATGGTTTAATGAAGTAAGTAAAGACCTACTCAGAGGAGATTCAAGTCTTGCAAGTATTACACAACACCATACAACTGTTCATAGAGGTATAAATAATGCTGTAAGTATCTTCAATAAAGGAGATTACCAAGCTTCTGTAAAAGAGATGCAAAAAGTTGAACACTCAAGTGATGTTGCGTTTAAAGAGCTTTTACGTGTTGTTGAAAATGCAGGTCATAAGTAGTTCCAACACTTCAAATAAACTGCTGATAAGAAAGGAATTACTTTCTTATCAGTTCAAAAATATCTTTTCTTCTATCTCTAAGATTAGTAACACTACCAAAGTTATTTAACTCTCTTAAAAGATCAATATCAACATCTGCAATTAAAACCATCTCGCTGTTTGCAATCGCTTCAGCCTTAATTCCATTCGTAGGAAATGCAAAATCACAAGGTGTAAAAACAACAGATTGAGCAAACTGCATATCCATATTATGAACATTTGGAAGGTTACCTACACTTCCTGCCATAGCTACATAACATTCGTTTTCAATTGCTCTAGCTTGAGAACAGTGTCTTACTCTTGAGTAACCATTTTGTGTATCGGTTAAAAATGGGATAAATAAAATATCCATACCATCTTCAGCAAGTAAACGACTTAGTTCTGGAAACTCTGAGTCATAACAGATTAAAATACCGATTTTCCCACAATCGGTGTCAAAAGTTTGAACCGCTTTGCCACCTTGCATACCCCATACTTTAACCTCATCAGGTGTCACATGGATTTTTTCATATCGTTCTGTGCTTCCATCTCTTCTACACAAATAGCCCACATTGAAAAGGTCATTATCCTTTATTTCAGGCATACTTCCAGTGATGATATTAATATTGTACGATATAGAAAGTTCAGAAAATCTCTTTACTATCTCCTCTGTATGCTTTGCTAATTCTCTAATGGCGTCAGGCTCAGACATATGGTTGTTTTCTGCCATTAGAGGTGCATTAAAAAACTCTGGAAACAGAGCAAAATCACTACGATATCCCGATACTGTGTCGATAAAGTACTCCACCTGTTGCATCAGCTCTTGTAGATTGGAATATGGACGCATTTGCCATTGTACAAGACCTAAGCGAACTATTTTTTTCTTTGTCGTAGCCTTATTGTTTGGTCGTTCATAATAGATATTATCCCACTCTAATAAAACAGCAAACTCACCCGATTCCTTGTCCCCTTTAAGATAACCTTTTAAAATTTTAGAAGGATGAAAATCATTAGAGATTTGAAAATTAAAAACAGGGTCATGTATCTCTTTTCTTTTTACCTTTTCTATATACTCTTTTGGAGATAGTTCATTAGAATATTTATGATAATTTGGAATTCTTCCACCAAAAGCGATCCCTTTGAGGTTAAGCTTTTCACAAAGCTCTTTTCTATAATCATACAAACGACGACCTAGACGCAAACCTCTAAACTTTGGTTTAACAACTACGTCAATACCATATAAAATATTACCATTATCGGTATGTGTGTTAAATGTGTAGTCACCTGTTATCTCACTATATGTATGATGCATTGCAAATCTATCATAATCGACTATAATAGCAAGAGCAGCTCCTGCTATCTCTCCATCTATTTTTATTACAACCTGACCTTCTGGAAACTTTTCAATAAGAGACTTGAGTTGATCCTCATCCCAGTATGAATCAGATATATTCTCATACGACATAATCATAGTCTCTTTGAGTTCGTGAGCATCTTTAAGATGTAAAAATTCTAATTCAATATTTTCTATATCTTGCATTGAGATATTTTCCTCGCTTTAATTAAACAGGATATTATAGCTTTTTTACAAACAAAGATAATTTTTATACTTAACTATACTAACTCTTTTATAGGAAATGGTTTTTGGATATAGTACCCTTGTGCAAAATCTACTTCACACTCTTTTACTACCTCATACAGGTGTTCATTTTCTACAAATTCTGCTACTGTTTTCACTCCAAGTGACTTTGCAAGCTTTACAACAGCTTTTAAGATAATCTTATCTTTTTCGCTAGTAAGGAGATTTCTCATAAAAATTTCATCTAATTTTAAATAATCAAACTCTATCTCTAACAGACGGCTAAAGTTAGAATTTTGAATTCCAAAGTCATCGATTGCTATCTGAAATCCCATCATTTTAAATTTATGCAATTGTGCTAGTATCTCTTCATGCTGATCACCTATCGTGACATTTTCTAAAATTTCAAATGTAACATTCTCAGCTTTAATATTATAAGTCTGTAGTTTCTCTTTTAAAAAAACTATGATGTGATTATCTAAAAGATCTCTTTGTGTAATATTTATAGAAAACTTGTACTCACTTCCAGAAAAATGTTTAAAAGCTTTATTAACAATAATTCTTGTAATAGAGCCTATAAGACCTAAGCGTTGAGCTGGTTCTATAAAATGAAAAGGTGTAAACACCTCCCCTTTATAATACCCTCGTGCTAATACTTCGTACTTAACTATTGCCCCTGTTTGAAAATCAACGATAGGTTGCAAGTAAGGTTCTATTTGATCTTCATCTATAAGATTTTTTGCAATATTTAACCATTTTATACTTTCTCTAGCCTTTTGAAGGCTCTCTAAAGACTCTTCATAAAATGTGTAATCTCTACCCCCCATTTTCTTAGAGCTCTCCAGAGCATACTCCGCATCTAAAATAGGACTAAACTCATCTGCTATAGGTGCAATCCCTATAGAAAAATTCACCTTTAATTCAATATTTTTATGTTTAATAAGGTAAGTATCAAAATAAGCAATAATTTGCTCACAAAATCTTACAATTGAATCTTTATTATCATCCTTTAAAATTATTACAAAAGTATCAGATTCTGTTTTGAAAAGCTTCATACCAGATTTCATTTGATTTTTTAAAGATTCAGCAGTTATTTTTAAAATAGAATCAGCAAAATATTTTCCATACTGTTTATTAAGTAGAGAAAAGTTGGAAATATCTAATAGCACAAAAGTTTTATAATGATCTTTTTCTAAAACAGTTGCAAGGTTCAAAGAATTTGGTAAACCAGTCAAAGCATCATGGTTATAAAGATATTCCAAGGCTTGTGTTTTTTCTTTGACAATTGCATCTAGGTTTTTATTGATATTCTCTAGCTCTTTATTTTTTTCTGAAATTTCTCTTTTTAAAATGAGTGGTTGTATAACTTTTATAAGAGTTTCGACTAAGTCTTTAAGATTAAGTGGCTTCATCAAATAACCATCAACTTGTAAATGAATTGCTTTTAAAAGATAATCATTTTCATTAAATGCAGTTGTTATAACAATTGGTACTTCAGTGTTTTTTTCTCTGATACCCTTTATCATATCAAGCCCATTCATTTTAGGCATTTGCACATCAGATATTACTATATCTGGTTCATGTTCAAGATACTTTTCTAAACCATCTTTACCAT
>Ga0193965_1000538_pt1 | contig 11774 bp, 5 predicted proteins | sample FB_8_MG_FD_140330 | JGI IMG/M metagenome (GOLD analysis project Ga0193965, IMG submission 140330) | Microbial mat bacterial communities from the Broadkill River, Lewes, Delaware, United States - FB_8_MG | ecosystem: Environmental > Aquatic > Freshwater > River > Microbial mats | place: USA... | reverse complement strand
TGTTGTTGTTTTACTTAGGGTTATTGTCTCTGATGAATTCTCATCTACTGTGTGGGTTCCTGTCCCGGCTACTGGGGCTATATTATCTGGTACATTAATTGTTATAGTCCAAGGATCAGTTGAAGTATGAAAGTCACTGCTTAAATTAATAGATAAAGTACAGTTATCACTATCAACAGAAAATGTTTTATCCGGTTTAGAAGCCAGACTATAACCAATACCACAACCTGATATACTATGGTATAATGAATCACCATAACCATTTTTAGTTGGTCCTTCATACACTATATTTAGACTCCCTCTTGTACCTGAAACTTCAACATAAAATTTGTCTTGACCATCATAAGGAGTTTGTCCTAATGTTCCTGTAACTGTATATGTCCCAATAGTTGTTATTGCAAATGTTGGGGCGTTGGTACTATTATAATCATTAGGATCAAAAGGTGCATCTGTACCTAATAAGGATGCTTGTACACTTGTTGAAAAATAAAGTAGTGTAGTTACGATTAAAAGTTTAAAACTTAGGCTTAGGTGATGAATATCTATTTTTTCGTTAAACATATCTCTCTCTTTTATTTATTTTGATAGAAGTCTCCAAACTAAAGTTTAGAAACAAGTTCAGGTATTTGGTTGTTTTTCTTCTATGATTCATATCCTTATATTAAAGTATAATATTTACATACCTCGTATTCTATCTAATAGTTGGTCTCAAAAAAGTCTCAAAGTATAAAAGATTCAAATTCTCTTAGAAAATTGTGGGGACAAAAGAAAAATGTTTGTAGCCAAATAAAAACCTATAAGCTCTTTAAGTTGTAACATCTCATCATTATCTTTACTGTAGTTTTGATACAATATCTTTAAACTTTATTTAGGCAGAAATTATGAAAAAGATACCCTACGGAAAAGCAGATTTTAAACAGATAAAAGAGGAAAACTATTATTTCGTAGATAAGACTCCTTTTATTGAAAAACTTGAAGATTTAAATGAAACTTTTTTAATCTTTTTAAGACCTCGTCGATTTGGTAAATCTCTTTTTATTGCTATGCTTGAAGCCTATTATGATAAACATTATAAAAATAATTTTGAGATGATGTTTGGTGATACTTACATCGGTAAAAATACAACTCCTCTTGCTAATAAATACCACATAATGCGATTTGATTTTTCTGGGATTGATGTTAATGATGTTGAAAATAGTCTTAGGAAATATCTTTCAAGAGAATTAAAAAGTTTTATATCAAAATATAATTTAACTATAGAGATAGAAAGTAATCCTATTATTTTATTTAATGAAATTTTTAAAACTCTTCAAGAACAAAACTTAGAACTAATGATTCTTATAGATGAATACGACAACTTCGCAAATAAACTCCTTCTAAGAGAAAAAACTGAGTATCTAGGTTTAGTAAGTGAAAAAACGGCATCTTTTAAACAGTTTTTTACAGTTTTAAAAACTGCAACAAGTGGAAATGATTCACCCCTAAAGAGAATGTTTATTACAGGTGTAACCCCTATGACAATGTTTGATGTTACAAGTGGATTTAATATTGGAAGCAATATATCTCTTCACCCATATTTAAATGATATGCTAGGATTCAATGAATCTGAATTAGATGAGATTCTTGATTATTATAAACTTGATGTTGATAATAATATATTAAGAGAGTGGTATAACAATTATAAATTTAATGCAAGAAGCGAATCAGTATATAATACAGATATGATTCTCTATTTTATAAATCATTATAAAATAGAGAATGAGATGCCCCAAGAGATGATAGATATAAATGTAAGAAGTGATTATAATAAACTAAGAAATATAGTCTATACAAATAAAAAACTCAATGGAAACTTCGAAGTACTCCAAGATTTAATAGCTGGTGATACAGTCTCAGTTTCAAATCTTGTTCAAGACTTCTCAGCCCTACATCTTGAACAAACAAATAACTTTAAATCTCTTATGTTTTACTTAGGACTTGTGACAATTGAGAGTAGAGAGCTTAGTTTAAAACTAAAAATTCCTAACGAAACAGTAAAAAGAATAGATATTGATTTTTTAAGTGATACACTAGATTTAGAGAAAGTATTTAAACTCAATTTAAATAAGCTAGAAGAGTATCTTGAAACTTTTGCACTAGAGGGGAGTTTAGAAATTTTTAAATATTTAGCCCAACTAATAAAAGAAAATACAGGAATTAGAGATTATATATATAAAGAACAAAGTGTAAAAGCTATGTATATAGCATACTTATCTTTAACCCCATACTTTGTAATAAAATCAGAACTAGAACTCAATAAAGGCTTTGCAGATATACTCATAAAACCATTTAACCCTTATGTAAAATATATGGGTCTCTTAGAGTTTAAATATATAAAAATAACAGATAAAGCAGACAAAAAAACTGTAGAAAAACTAAGAATTGAAGCGATTGAACAACTTAACAAATATGAAAACGATTCTTTAGTGAGTGATCACACAAACAAAGGTTTAATTCTTAAAAAAGTTATACTTATTTTTCATGGTTGGAAGATGCTTGTTTGTGAGGAGGTTTAAACCATCTGAGGAGAGCGTCAAAGACACTCTAAAAAGAGTATCTAATTCCCATATTAATATCATGAGATATTTTATGTTGTAGTTCTAGTGTTGAGGAATCTATTTTTAAGTTTGTAGAGTGGTTCATTAGTTCTAATTGGTAATTTGTGATTAGTGCTAAATTATTATTAAGTTCATAACTTATGCCTGCTGTCATCCCTATCAAATATGAACCTGATTTATAGTCACTCTTTACTACATTATTTATAGGTTGTGTATCCCAGTTTAGTTTTGAGTAACCTAAATCTATCGCTAAGTATGGAGTAAAATTATTGATTTTTTCTAAAGAGTATTGTACTCCTAGATATATATTATCTTTATGAATATCATCTAGTGTTACTCTTTTATATGAAGTTTTAAAAGATATGTTATCTGTATATTTATATCCTAAAGCTATACCAATATTATAACCATCTTCATCTATAGAATTGCGTGTTATATCACCTATACTATTTTTTTGAGATTCTACTGAATTATTTACTCCTATAGTTGTATCTATAAAGTAGCTATTATCTATCTCATCTGATAATGAGAGTGTAGATAGTAGTGCTACTCCTATACTTACAGAGAATAAAGTATTAAGTTTAGTTGAGTACAACATAATCACCCCTTATGAGTTTTGCAGTTCCACTTAGTAGAGTTACTTTTTTTATAGGACTATCAACTTCATGAACTACATTAATTACTGTGCCTTCTTCAGTGAGAAGTTGGTCTCCCTCTTGGACACTCATCTCTTCACCTATAATCAATTCTAGCTCTTCACTTGCACCTTCAAACGAGGCACTCCCATCGCTACACCCTATAAACATAATAGTTATAGCTAGTAATAGTATGCTTAGTATATTTCTCATCTTTTATCTCCTAGAACTCTATTGTACCGCTAACTTGAGCGGTTACATCTATTACTGTTTTTCCATCTCTATTTTCTAGTATTATTTTATTACCTGGTTCAAATAAAGTAGCACTTTTAGTTGTTTCTTGAACTCCTAGTAAATTTCCATCACTATCATATTTCTCAAATTTAGTGATACTATTTCCATTTATATCAGTCTCAACTATTGCTTTAATAGTCTCACCATTTATCACCTCATTTACAGAAGTATCTATTCCACCAGTTGTTGTTATTTTAGTTTGAGCGCCCACTATTTTAGAACTTGCTCTTGTTGTAACATCTTCTAGTGTTTGCCCCTCTTGTGGTTCTGAAAACTTAACACTATGTTCTGAACTTCCATCTGCATTTGCTACTGCTTTTAACTCAGCTGTATTTTCACCATTACCTAGATTAATAGATGTCTCTATCTCTCCATCATTGCTAATTATTGTTGAAGCACCTACTAAGTCTGATGATGCTGTGGTTGTAGTTGAGATTCCCTCATCATTTATAATATTCATACTATGTGTAGCTTTTCCATTGTTATCTGCTACCACTTCTAATTCTACATGAACCTCTTTACTCTCACCATTTTGTACTATATGAGTTGTTACACTTGCTGTTGTGTGTAAACCGTTCTCTGTTGTCTCTGTTTTAGAACCAGCAAGGTTTGATGTTGCTGATGTTTGAATATTTATTCCATTATCAGTAACTAACTCAACTATATGTATAGTTGTACCATCTGGCTTTATCTCTGAGAGACTATTTACATCTGCGTCTGTTAGCTCATTAGTTGTAGGGTCAATAACTTGAACACTATTTATAGATTCCTCTTTTAATTGGATTGAACCATCATCTGTGATTGACACTTTCGTATTCTCTGTAACTGGAGTATCTATCGTTTTTGTGGTGGTTGTCTCTTCACCAGTTAATGGGTCTGTAGTTTTTATAACAACTTTTGCTTCCACGAATGAGCCATCACTTGTAAGTGTTGTTGTAGATTCACTAATAGTCTCATCTTTATCTACATCTTCTACTTTTACATCTTTACCAACTACATCTGTGTTATTAACACTCATCTCAAATGAACCATCTTCTTTTACATTAATATCAGTTCCTAGAGCTGATGATTTTATATCCAACTCTTTTCCTGTATCTTTGTTTGTAACTTTAGCGTCTATAGTACCATTGTTATTTACTGTAGTTTCTGTTTTAGTCTTAGTCGATTCTAAATCTACTTGCGTCCCACTCTCTGTTTGTGTCACCACTTTATTCACATCAGTTGGTACTGTGATTTGTGTTTTTTTATCACTTTGACCATTTTCATCTGACATAGCTATTGTAGTTTTAGTGCCATCATCACTCTCTTGTGGTGCTTGTGTTGTTGTACCTGTATCTTTTTGAGCTACTTTAGTGTCTGTTTCATCAATTGTAGCTGGTTTAGTTTTTGAGCCTAGCATTATGGCTTCATTCTCTTTTACAGGCTCTGTAGGTTCTGGTAGTGGTGTTACATCAGAATCTGGTATTGTTGGTTCTATGATAATTGGTACTTTTGGCTCTTCTGGCTCTTCAACAACTGGTGTTTGTGTTTCTTCTGGCTCTTGTGTTTCTTCAACAACTGGTGTCTGTGTTTCTTCTGGCTCTTCAACAACTGGTGTTTGTGTTTCTATTGGTTTATCAATTACTGGTACTTTTGGCGATGTTGAAGGTGTAGATGTTGTTGTTTCTTCTTCATCTGTTTCCTCATCACTCTCTCCACACATAGCTATACTTATCAATGGTAAATCCAATTGATTAGGATTCTCTTGCATATTTAAATGTGTACAAAGAGTATCCATAGGAAAATTTGCAATGGTCTCGGTATTAGCCTCAGCCCCAAGAGCTAAAATTGCTGCTAAGGACAGGTTTTTAATAAAAATATTCATATTAAACCCTTAATCATTACAAATATGAATAATAGATAAACCTGTTCCAGCTTTTATCTCATCCAAGCTATTCCAAGAATCATCTATTGGATTGTAATTATATACAAGTGTATATTGACAAGTATCTGGTGTGATACTACGCGTTAAATCTGCTTGTGTCATATCAAATTGAACACTTACTACATTCCATTTATTTTGAGATAATGTTTTATAATAAGCTAACTGTGCTGCTTTATCTGCAAGGTTATTATCTGTATTAAAAGTTGTACCTGTTACTTTTAAAGTAGTTTGAGCTGGTTTTACCCAAACACCTTGTTTTGCATTAAGGGTAGGATTCTCATTCCAGATATTATCTACTTTATTCCAAATTTTTGAACCTGTAACTACTTGTGAAGTTAATGAACTTGTATCAACTATATAGTTATTTGCAAATGAAATCATTTGCCACTTATTAGCTACAAGATTTTCTAAGATAAGATCATAAAATAAGATTGTAGCATCATTTTTTACATATCCATTTATATCACTTGCTGTACCTGTATTTGTAAAAGCTCCATCTTTAAATGTTATTATTAAGTTTGAAATTGAAGCTGATAAACCATGTGCCAAAGCATTACCACTTAAAGATATCTCTACTTGAGTTGAACTTAGAATATTTACATTAGCACTTAGTCCTGTTGGTAGATTAGTAGTGCTAATAGCACCTGTATTAAAAGTATCACCTGTGATATTAGCGATAATTGTACCCTCTATTGAACCATCATTAAGAGCTGTTTCTTCAAACGAACCAATATAAGTTATAGTTGGAGCCATAGCTGTAGTATCAAAGTTAGTAAAACTAATAACTGCTAGAGCTGAACCCTCTTCATTGTCTGTTATTGTAAGCGTTAAATTATCTGTTGTACCAAATGCTATGTTTGCATTAGGATAGTAAGTAAGTAACTCACCATCAATCACAGCTATACCTTTTGTTGGATCAACACTTACTGAGGCTACTAAAGCATCACCGTTACTATCTGTCGCATTTGTAGCTGTTTTCCAGTTAAATGTGATTGTACTATTTATCTCATCACTATAAGTATAATCATCAGCAACAACTGGTTTACCAGCTACACCATAAGGATTAAAATCTACACGGTTTGGAATACCATCACCATCTTCATCACCACTCCCCTCATCAAGATCTAAAATACCATCATTATCACTATCTGTATCTCTATAATCTTTAGTTCCATCTTCATCAGTATCTGCTTCACCCTCTTGATTATCACTAAATCCATCATTATCAGAATCTGAATCTAAGTAATCAGGAATTGTATCTCCATCAGTATCTGTTGGAGGTGTATTACCTGCACCCTCTTCAGTATCTAAGATACCATCGTTATCATCATCAGTATCTGTATCATTAGGAATTCCATCATTATCGCTATCATTTGGAACTACAGTATCTGTAGAATCTTTATAGTTTGGAGTTCCATCACCATCTGTATCACCTGTTCCATCATCTTTATCAGGAGTTCCATCACCATCTGAATCTAAATCAAGATAATCTGCAATACCATCTTCATCAGTGTCTATAGCTGGTGTGTTTTGAGAACCTTCATCTGTATCTGGGATTCCATCACCATCTGTATCTGTAGCACTTTTATTTGCATAGTTAGTATCATCAGCATCAATATAGTTAGCAATACCATCACCATCTATATCCCCTATCCCCTCAACTGCATCTGTTTTATTATCATCATCACTATCAAGGTCTCTAAAGTTAGCAACTCCATCCTTATCTGTATCTGTAGTCCCCTCAATAGAATCTAAGATTCCATCATTATCACTATCTAAGTCTCTAAAGTCTGGTGTTACATCGCTATCTGTATCTACAGTTAATTCAACACTATCTAAGATACCATCTCCATCACTATCTATATCTTTATAATCTGGGATTCCATCACTATCTGTATCTACATTTGTTGTTGAACCCTCATCTGTATCTAATATACCATCATTATCATCATCTGTACTTGTATTATCATCAACTGCAACTGTATCGTTTGCATCAAGATAATTTACTATGCCATCATTATCATCATCGGCTATTAGTTCTTGTGAATCTAATTTAGTATCACCATCTGAATCAGTATCTAGATAATTTGGAGTGCTATCTCCATCTGTATCTATAGTTAACTCAACACTATCTAAAAGAGTATCTCCATCACTATCTAAGTCAAGATAGTTTGGTATCCCATCATTATCAGTATCTGCACTCCCCTCTACTTCATCTGAAATAGTATCGTTATCTGAATCACTCTCTTGAGAATCTGATGTACCATCACCATCTGTATCACGAATTAGATAGAAACTTGTAGTAACTGTACTAACACTCTCATCTGTCGCTGTTAAAGTTATAAGAATATTATCTACATTATAAGGGATAGATGACCCTGTATATGTAAGAGTATTGTTATTATTATCTTTTACACTTAACCAATCATAACTTCCATCATTTGCACTCAATGAAAGAGTCGATGTCTCTGCATCCTTAAAGATATTATTAGCAGTTGTAAAACTCCAACTATCACCACTAAAGTATTGAGTTGTTATATTATTTGCAACTACTGGTGTATCATTTACAGAACTAACTGTTATTGAAAATGTATATACACTTGTTGAAGCATTTTCATCATCTTTAACACTAAACTTAAAACTATCAGCTGTATTTTCATCACCAAAGTGGGAATAAGTGATTGTATTAGCATCTATCTCTGCTTGTGTAAAGTTTGCTCCTATTCCTAACTCTATTGAACCACCTTTTAAAAGGCGACCATTTTGAGGAGAAAGTGTAATAGTATAAACTAAACTTGTATCTGTATCATCTGCATCGCTTGAAGATAGTTTTGCGCTACCAATAGTTCCAGTTCCTGTTTCAGATACTGTAAGTGCAACATTATTATCAAGAGTTGGTATATCGTTTACTGCAGTTATCCCTATTGTTATTGTTGTTGGCAAACCATTATTATCATCACTATCTACGGCATACATTGTGAGTGTTCTACTCGTTTGATCTGGATTCTCTGAAGTAGATGTATAACGGATTTTTCTTATTGCATCTGCATAGTAGTTGATAAAATCTTCACCTGAGATTGTAAGTATTGTGTCACTACCAGAGAGTGTGCTTGTTAAACCACCGTTTAGAGAATCTGATAAAGAGAGTGTATCTCCAGCTTGTGCATTAGAGATTTGAACTACTAAGCTTTTTAGTTTCCCATCACCATAAAGGTCTGTTATCTCAACATCTGTATCACAGATAGCTATTGGTGTAGCATTTTCTGTATAGCTTGTATTAAAATCTTTGCCTGCATTTCCTAAACTTCCATCTTCATCTAGATTTATAACAGGTACCCATTTGTTATCAACAATCCATACAGCTGTTAAAGAGCTAGAGTTTTTATGATTTGTTTCGCTATTGTTTTTACCATCATTTATAACTATCTCTATCTGTCTGCTACCAGTAAAACCTGTGTTTGAATTATTTGCATAGTATATTTTTTCAATCACTGTTTCATAAGTTTTTAGTGAAGCTTCACCCGTTATAGTTAATGAATGAGAATTATTATTTGCTATGCTTAAACCTTGTAAATCTCCACTATCGATATAAAGTTTTTCATACGCTTCATCTTGTGCATTTGTAAGTGTTATAGTTGCGTATGCGATACTTGCTCCATCATCAGAATCAGCAATATCAACACTTACCCCTACAGCTATATCATCACCTTGAACATTAAATATAGTAGTTTTAGTAGTAACACCTGTTATCTCCCCTATATTACTAGTAACTAAACCACCACTATCTAAATCTATTATTGGTTTGTCATTCAGTGATGTTACACTTATATTAGCCACTTCACCTATTAAAGAGTAAGGTGTTGTTGTACCTCTTGTAGTTAGGTTTACAGTTGAACCTGCCCCACCTGTAGCTTTATCCCATCCATAAAAACTTATACTAGCGTTTGAACCATTTTTACCATCTGGAACGAATCTAACTTTATCGCTATTTTCTAAGAGGAGTGCTGTTGTAGTTGATAGTTCTGGAAAATCTATCCATGTAGTTGTATCTACAGAATATTGCCATTTTCCACTCCCTGTTCCGTTTGTAAGAGATGTAATAGTTGAAGCATAAATCGCTATACCTCTCTCTACTCCCTCGTTTGAACCAGTACTTGTATCATCAACATCACTAAACTCTGCCATTTGTGCTACAAGTTCTGCTACTGTATTTCCACCATTTGTGACATCATCTTCTGTGATTGTTGTAAGGTTTACATCTGCACTATTATCTAGTATTGGTGCATCATTAACATTAGTTACATTGAGTGTCATTGTATATGTAGAATTTGAATCTGCATAAGCATCATTTACTTTAAATGTAAAGCTATCTATTGCTATATCATTTTTATGATTCAAGTTAGGCACATAAGTTAGGTTTGCTATATCTGTATTCGCAATACTCTCTTCTGCACTCACTTCTGAACCATTGAGTTTTAGTTTTCCATAACTAGGAGTTGACACAACTACTATATGATGAAGTGTAGCATTTCTATCTACATCTGCAAAGTTAAAATCTGCCACACTAAATGTAGTGTTTGTATCTTCACTTAATGTTTTTGCATTATTTGCTGCTGTTGGAATATCATTGATTGATGCAGCGTCACCTATAGTTATTGTAAATGATTTATCTACATAACTTGTAGGACTACTTGCTTTAACATTTATAGTTACAACTTTCCCTGCATCTGTATCTGGATCTGGATTTCCACTGATAGTTGTTGTTCCACTCATAAAACCGGTATCTTGTCCATCTACATAAGTATAAGAGATAGTATCAACTGTATCAGGGTCAATTGCTCCACTTGCCCAGTTAAATGTATTTACTCCACTAGCATTCCATGTTTGATTTTCTGGTGGAGTACTCCACTGTGTATCATCATCAGTATAAGTCCCCTTACAAACAAATGAACCATCTGTTACAGTCGCTGTTCCATCAAATACTGAGTATGGAGTTGTACTTAAAGTTTGTTCCCCTTTTAGAGATGCGTTTGTTGTAGCATCACAAGTTATTGTTGCTGGTGTAAATGTTAAAGTATCTCCAGCATCAGCATCACTTGCACTTGTTGTTGTTTTACTTAGGGTTATTGTCTCTGATGAATTCTCATCTACTGTGTGGGCTCCTGTCCCGGCTACTGGAGGGATATTCTCAACCAAAACATTTTTCACTAAAACAGATAAATTATAAGATGCACTATCAGAACCATTAGTAGCCGTTACAATAACATTATATAAATTATCAGTATCAGCATCAGTTGGTGCTTCAAAATCTGGTCGGCTTTTAAATGCAAGTGCTGCAGTAGGAGAACCACTAATTTCAAACTTATCGCCATCTGTTCCACTTAAACTAAATGTAATGGTACCAGTTCCTGTAGCAGTTATGTTATCCACAGCAGTAGTATTTTCTAATACATTAATATGACCTGATAAGTCACCACCACTAATTTCTAAAGGTTTAAACTGTTGAAAGGTAGATCTTGCTGCTAATATTGCGAGATTTGAAGCCATAGTATCTATACCAAAGCTGTTAAATTTTAGTACTAATGTACTTCCTTTTACTGCATCTTGGATATCAAGACTTACTTTCTTATATCCATCAGTTGACTCTATTCTATCTGATCCAACAGAACTACCATTAATAAAATATTCTATAGAAAATCTCACCTTAAAGTTTTTTATGAAAAAATCTATAGTACCTGTCGTATCTGACAAGACAACAGTTATTTCGTAACTTGTACACTTTGTTTCGGCAGGGTAATCAGGACCTAAGCCTATGTACAAAAAACTATCTTCAGTCACAGACGGAGTATTTGTACCATCTGTAAAAGAAAATTTAACTTCTGAATCATCTGCTTGATAAATGTTACAACCCGAAGGAACTTCTACTGAAGGAGTATCAAAAATAGTAGAACTTGATTTTTTTTCATATACATTATCTCCTAAACCATCTTCCTGTTTGGTATCGACATTTCCATCTGCTCCATAGATTGCCCAACTATTACTAGTAGAGGTTAAATTAATAGTGCCATTACTTTGATCTGTTACAGTTGGAGTAAAAGTTATAGCTAAAAGCGATGTACTTGTAAATATTAAACCCAACAATGTTAATATAAGACTTATTTTTAGATGATGAATATCTATTTTTTCATTAAACATGTGTACCTCTCTTATTTATTTTTATAGGAATCTCCAAACTAAAGGTTAGGAACATGTTGTGTTTTTTCATTGTTTTTCTCCTGCAATTTATAAACTTCGTATTCTACCAAATATTAAATCTCAAAAAAG
>Ga0193965_1000537_pt1 | contig 11779 bp, 10 predicted proteins | sample FB_8_MG_FD_140330 | JGI IMG/M metagenome (GOLD analysis project Ga0193965, IMG submission 140330) | Microbial mat bacterial communities from the Broadkill River, Lewes, Delaware, United States - FB_8_MG | ecosystem: Environmental > Aquatic > Freshwater > River > Microbial mats | place: USA... | reverse complement strand
TAGGGTTCATCCCCTTTGCCTAAAATCATCAAGACATCATTTTCGCCTAGCTCTTGAATCGCTTCAGATATGGCAAAGGCACGGTCAACCATCGCTCGTGTATGGCTTTGGTCTTTGATACCCGATAGAATATCGGCAATAATATCTTCGGGTTTTTCATCACGAGGGTTGTCACTTGTGACGTAGAGTCTGTTGGCAAATTTGGCTGCTACGGCTCCCATTTTGGGGCGTTTATCACGGTCACGGTTGCCCCCTGCACCAAAGACGACTGATATATCTCGATCTTTGATGCTATCAAGCACTTGAATCATCCCATCGGGTGTGTGGGCAAAATCGACAATAATAGCAGGAAAATGGCTTACTACTTCCATCCTACCCGATACCCCTGCAAAGTGCTCTACCGCATCACAGATCTCTTGGAGTGGTTTTTTGGTTAGCAACTCTACGGCTCCAATAGCTGCCATAAGATTAGAGAGGTTAAAGAGTCCCATCATAGGTGAATAGAAGCTCGCCTCTTGTCCAAAGTAGGTAATACCTGCCGTAATACCATTAAGGAGTGAAAAGGCTTGCACTTTAAAGCTTGCTGGGTTATCTACCCCGTAGCTGTAGGCATTTTTGGCATTGTAGGTGATGGTATCAAGTGCATCTTTATTGAGCAGTTTTAAGCTCTCATCAGCAAAAAATTTACTTTTGACTGCTTGATACTCCTCTATTGTTTTGTGATAATCTAAATGGTCTTGAGTCACATTGGTATGGACTTTGATTGCAAAATCCAAATCCTCAATACGATTTTGATCAATAGCGTGAGAGCTTACCTCCATCACAAAAAACGAAGCCCCCAAATCTTTGGCTCTTTTGATATTGTAGAGTGTTTCTGCAATTGAGGGCGTGGTCATACTTCGATCTTCAACTCTTTGGTCGTTAACCAAAAAGCCCCTTGTTCCTTGCAGTGCAGCAACCTCACCAAGGTCAATCAAGAGTGAATAGATAGCAGCACTCACCGTTGTTTTGCCGTTGGTGCCTGTGACACCTATGATTTTCATGTGATCTAGTTCCCATAAGCTTATAAGCTCTTTGGGGGGCAGGCACTCTGGCTTACTATCCATTGCCTCAAAATATTTCTTGTTTTGAGCTGTTTTTAAAAAGAGGGTATTACCATCAAGGGCAGTGGTATCATCGGTGATAAAACTGTATCTATCACCTCTATCAAATGCTATTTTCATTTTTTATCAATCTTTGTATAGAGTGAGAGCACCTCTTGGTCGTTGCCAAAGAGCTGTGCTGTATTGTCGAGATAATCAAGTGCCATGGAGTAAAAACCGTTTTCAATAAGTTTACTAACGAAATTGATAAACTCCTCTTTGGTGGTTAAAATGACTCGTGTAGAGAACATAATATCCTCAAAAGCTTCACTAAATCCACCACGTACCTCAATATGTTTTAAAAAATCTTGGTAGCGTATACCATCTTCATACTCTGCTTGTTCTTGAAGAGGTTCGAGCAGTATCTCATGGATTTTTGTTTTGGAAGAGTCGATACTCTCAATCAACTTATCGATAATCTCATCGGCATTGTCATTGCTTGCTTTGATCACCTGATAGTAGTCAAAAAGAGCTTTTGCCTCATCTTCACTATCGAGTGCCAAGTCACTGAGCAATACACCCACTTTGGCTTCTGAGAGGGCAGGATTATCATTGAGTGCCAATCCATAATCTCTTAAGGCTTCATCAAAGCTTCCTCCTAGAAACTTCTTTTCGGCACGGTTTAACAGTTGCTTTGCATCTTGACTCATAACTATCCTAACTGATCTAATTTATCTTCCTGGCCAATTGGTACATTTACTACTGTCATCTCAGGGTGTATGAGCATCTTCATCTGTCGCTCTACACCGTATTTGATCGTTGTTCCAGAACTGGCACACCCTACACAAGCTCCTTGAAGCTGTACGTAGACGACTCCCTTTACAATATCAATCAATTTAATATCTCCACCATCAAGCTGAATCGATGGACGTACCTTATCTATTACGTTCTCTACTGCTGGTTTAAGTTCTTCATCACTAAAAGGAATCAAAAAACATCTCCTAATTTTGTATATATTCTAAAATGATTATACCTACATATATTTAATAGGCGTACAAATATAGCAAGTAATGCTTAAAATTCAAAAGCTTTATATAGATAAAATCAATTTCAGTCTAATTTTACAATAGAGGTGCTACAATTTTAACTATACACTATCAAATTAAACTTTCCCAAGGTTCTATCTCATGAAAAATTTATTGAATGTTTTGACACTTGTTGTACTCTTTTCTCTATCTGTGTTGGCAAAAGATACCAAAGTGGTGTTTGTTCAAGATGATATGTCTAACGATTTTCGTAAAGCTCAGGTGCTTGAAGTCCAAAAGTATATCCAAGAGATTGAGGGTGTTGATTTTAGCTATACCGATGCAAAAGGTCGACTTGCTATCTTTATCTATCATCTTGAAAAGACAATTAAAAACGGGGCAGACATTATTCTCGTAGGTACACCCGATGCCTCTGCCATTACACCTGCACTTAAAAAGGCAGAGAAAAAAGGCACTAAAGTTATCATTGTAGATCGTGGAGTAGAGAGTGATACGTATACAACCTTTATCAACTCTGATAATATCAAAATTGGTGAGATTGGTGCTGAGTATATTGTTGATCAATTGGAGGGAAACGGTACGGTGTTGCTTCTTGAAGGACTTCCCAACGCCGATGTCACACAACTGCGAACTCAAGGCTTTATGAATATAGCCTCCAAATACCCCAATATCAAAATCGAAAAACGTGTTGCTAACTACTTGCGAAAAGATGCCATCTCGGTCATGGAGGATCTTTTGGATCATAATCGTAGCTTTGATGCAATATTTTCAGAGAGTGATAGTATGCTAGCTGGAGTACGCAGTGTCTTTAAGGCAAGAGGCGTTGATAGCTCTAGCGTTATTACTGTAGGGTGTGACTATACCTCACAGGCACGTCAAGCCATTCAAGAAGGCTTGCAGAGTGCTTCAGTCAAATTCCCATTAGCAGGCAAAGAGAGTGTAGAGGCAGTTGAAAAGCTTATAGCTAATGAGGCGGTCGATAAGCATATTGTGATTCCTGTTGAACTTATAACACGTGAGAATGTTGACAAGGTTGAGCCTATATTTTGAAAAGATTGCGATTAAAGCTTAGTACCAAATTTGTACTCTTTAGTATTGTTACCTTTACGACTGCTTTTGCTTCCATTGCAGTATATTTTTACATCTATATTCAAAACGAAGAGAATCTCAAAGCCCGCAACAATACCATTAAGCTTTTTTCAAATATTATCCAAGATATAACAAGCATTGAAAACAACCTTATCAAACAGACCTACTTTTTAGATAGTGAAGAGTCGATTATTGCTTCAATTTATCTAATTAATACTTATGAACACTCTGGTGAGTACGAAAAACCTTTAATTGATGAAGAGAAAAAACTCATAGCCAATAAGCTACTCAAACGTGCCAAGTTTGCTTTTAACAGTAAGCTTACTCTCTTTGTTCAAGACGGTAGCGTAGCAGCAGGTGTTGAACAACTTGATCAGTACCATTATGTACGATTTATTAGTACCTACATTGATAAGAAAAGAGTCTACAAGGTATCCCCTGAAGATAATAGGCAAAATATCTACCGTTATGATGAACACTTTACACAAAAATATCAAAGTAAGCATGAGCTTTTTTATCATGATACCCCCCCCCATGCTAAACCACAGATTACCTATAATCGTATCGATAACTCTATTATCATTACAGCTCACCACTCAATTTTTGAAAACAATGAGAGTATTGCCCATATTGAGATATCCAAACGTTTTGATAATTACGCTCTTAAGGCATACAATGTAAAAGAACTTAAACTCACTACTGACGTAAATATAAAAGAATTTGCTGTTGATACGAAACATTTAGAGAAAATTGAGTTGCTTGAGAACAATCAAAACTATTATACTGCTATCAAAATTCCAACACTTGATGGAGAGATATATATTCAATTAAGACAACCTAAAATGAATCTCTTAAAGATACTCAAAGAGGGGCAAAACAGCTTTTTATTGGTCTTGATGATGATCGCTTTTATCTTTATTATCGTCATGTATCTCTTTTATCAAGTTGTTTTGATAAGACCCCTTGATATTTTGATGAACAATATCCATCATATTAAAAACAGAGAGTTTAACCACCTGCAAACCCTCCACTCGCATGATGAGCTTGAAGAGATTGCAAAAAATATCGATCACCTTGCCTATAGTGTCGAGGATAAAGAGAGAGAGCTACAATACATTGCCGAACATGATGCACTGACTCATCTCTATAATCGATACCACTTTAATTATATTATCAATCAAAAAGTTACCACTATAGAGGAGGGGTACTTTTTGGCTCTTATCTTTATTGACCTTGATGAGTTTAAGAGCATCAACGATACCCTTGGACACGATATTGGTGATGGGCTTTTAAAGGCCGTAGCAAAACGGCTCAATAGTTATGTATTGGAGAACAATGGATATCTCTCACGCATTGGAGGCGATGAGTTTATGATTATCTTGCCTGCTATTACCCATCGTGATGAAGTCTATGATTTTGCTTACCACCTCTTACATCTTTTTGATGAAGCCTTTGTTATTGATAGCCGTTATCTCAAAATTACAATTAGTAGCGGTATTGTACTTACAAATGACCAATCAAAGAGTATCACAACCCTCTATAAAGAGGCCGATATTGCTCTGTATAAATCCAAAGAGAGAGGTCGAAACCAATATACTCTCTATCAAGAGGAGTTTGCCCAAGAGGTGGATGAGCGAAACAGTATGTTAAATGGACTCAAACGTGCTATTAATAACGATTTTGATGAGTTTTATCTTCTCTATCAACCCAAAATCTCTACACAAGATGGTAAAAGCTTGAGTGGGGTCGAGGCTCTTATTCGATGGGAGTCTAAAGAACTTGGCTTTATTCCAGCCGATGCCTTTATCGATATAGCTGAAACGAGCGGTATTATTATTCAACTAGGACAATGGATTATGAGTCAAGCGTGTCAAGATTTTTTGAAGCTTCAAAAAGCCAATATCGACCTTAAACAGATCAGTATTAATATATCTGCAATACAATTTAGTGCTAAGGATTTTTTGAATCAAGTAGAAGAGATGATTCAAACGACAGGAATTGAGCCCAATTTTATTGAGTTTGAACTCACTGAACGTATTTTGGCTAATGATGATCAAGGTATGCTCTTTACGCTTAATGCTCTACGAAAGCTTGGTATCCATATTGCTATTGATGACTTTGGTACAGGCTACTCATCCTTGAGTTATCTTCAAAAACTCCCCGTTGATCGTCTTAAAATTGATAAATCATTTGTCACCGATATCGATACTACAGGATCTTGTGATATTGTTGAACAAGCCATTATCCCACTCGCCCATGCTTTTCATCTCTCCACTACAGCCGAAGGAGTTGAGACCAAAGAGGAGTATGAGACACTCAAACAGATGGGAGTCGATGAGATCCAAGGCTACTACTTCTCCAAGCCTCTTAGCATTGAAAAACTTAAAAGCTTTGTGAAAAAACTGAAGAGTTAAATGCTTTATTAAATAAATTTTGCTAGAATGTCATCTGAGTTCGGGACGTAGCGCAGCCTGGTAGCGCACTATCTTGGGGTGATAGAGGTCGCCAGTTCAAGTCTGGTCGTTCCGACCATTTCAATTATCACATAATCTTATCAATCATTTAATAAATATATTATAAAGCTTTCTATATAATACTTCTAAATTTCATAGAAAGAACCGATCATGCAAGAGGAGAACTATCTCAAAAAAGAGCTTTATAATCTTGTCAAAACAGACTCAAAGATATTTGACTTTATCCAAGAGGGCTCACTTGATGGAATTTGGTATTGGGATTTGGAAGACCCCAAACAAGAGTGGATGAGTGAACGCTTCTGGAGAACTTTTGGGTATGATCCAAGCAGCAAAAAGCACCTTGCTTCTGAGTGGCAAGATATTATCAATCAAGATGATCTACAAGTTGCCATTGAAAACTTTAATAAACATCTTGCCAATCCCAACCACCCTTATGATCAAAATGTACGCTATCGACACAAAGATGGCTCTACGGTACTGATTCGCTGCCGTGGTATGGCGATACGTGATGAAAACGCTAAACCCATACGTATGCTTGGTGCCCATACCAACCTAACCCAGATATTTAAACGCTACGAAAAGAGTTTGAGTAGTGCCAAACAGGAGCATCAAAGGGTCTTTGAAGCAGCAGGTTTAGGCATTGCCCGTGTGGGGCTTGATGGTAGATGGCTAGAAGTTAATGATCGACTCTGTGAGATTGTAGGCTATAGCAAAGAGGAGTTTTTACAACTAACCTTCCAAGATATTACCCACCCTGATGATTTAGATAACGATTTAACTTATGTTCAACAGATGCTCGATCAAACCATCGACCACTACAAGATGGAGAAGCGATACATCAAAAAAGATGGTTCAATTGTTTGGATCAATCTATCGGTCACTTTTGCTTTTGATGAGTAAGGAGAGGCAGAGTACTTTATCTCTATTATCGATGATATATCCTCCCAAGTAGCCCTTCGTAATCAGCTTGAAGATATCAACGAAAATCTCAAAACGCAAGTAGAGCATGAAGTAGCCCAAAAGCTTCAACAAGATATGTTCTACAAAGAGGTACTCAACAACTCCTCCGAGATGGTTGCTTTGATGGATAGAGAGTATCGATACCTTATGCTCAACGATGCTTTTCTTGCCTTTCATAAAAGCTCTAGGGAAGCACTTATTGGCAAATCCTCTATAGAGGTACACGGCAAAGTAGTATTTGAAAGCTTAATAAAGCCTCACTTGGATGCCGTTTTAGAGGGGCAAAAAAGAAGCTTTGAGGGGTGGGTTGCCCATGCTCATGATGCAAAACGCTACCTATCGATTAAATTCTCTCCCTATCGGCAAAATCTTACAAGCTCTAAGATTGATGGCATTATCAAGACCACACGCGATATGACCGAAGAGAAACTCCTCCAAGAGGAGAATGAACGCCAAGAGAAGCTTTTAGTTGAACAGGGTAAACTAGCCGCCATGGGAGAGATGATTGGGGCTATTGCACACCAGTGGCGACAACCTCTGAGTGAACTAAGCCTCAACATTCAAAATCTCAAATACTTCTACAAAGATCAAAAAATCGATGAAGCGTTTATTGCTGAGTATATTGGCAAAAACAAAGAGACCATTAACTTTATGTCCAAAACCATTGATGATTTTAGAAACTTTTTTCGTATTGATAAAACCAAAGTCTCCATTGAGACCACTCACGCCATTGAGGCTGTTTTAGCCCTGCTCAATAAGCAACTTGCCTACCACAATATCCAAGTCAATATTGTGGGTGAAAGCTTTACACTGCAAGGGTATGAGAGTGAATTTAAACAGGCCTTGATGAACATCATCAACAACGCCAAAGATGCCCTCATCGCTGATGAAGTTGATAATCCCTGCATCAATATTACACTGCATGAGCGTTCAATCACCCTACAAGATAACGCCAAAGGGATTGAGCCAAAAGTACTGAGTAGGATTTTTGAGCCCTACTTCTCTACCAAAGAGGAGGGCAAAGGAATGGGCATGGGGCTCTACATTACCAAGATGATTATAGAAAACAATATGCACGGCACTATTACAGTGAGATCTGATCATCAAGGTACAAGCTTTAGATTAAGGTTTGCATAGTGAGAAATATCTCGATACTCTATGTAGAAGATGAAGCAACGCTGCGTGAAAGTATGTCTGTGATGCTCACCTACCTACCCTCCAAGCTCTATACCGCTGCCAATGGAGAGGAGGGGTTGGCTCTGTATAAAGAGCATCAACCCGATATTGTCATTACCGATATCAAGATGCCCAAAATGAATGGAATTGAGATGGTCAAAGCCATTCGCCAAATAAATAACAATCAACACATTATCTTTACATCAGCACACAGTGAGAGTCAATACTTTATCGATGCCATTGAACTCCAAGCCGATGCCTATATGCTCAAACCCGTTGATCTTGATCGACTTGAAGAGAAGCTCTACGCCATTACACGACAGATCAACTTAAGCAAAGAGTTTCAAGAACAAAGAGAACTGCTCCATGAGATTGCCCACCTGCAAAATAATCTTATTTTAGTTCTTGACCACAACCAAGACTCTCTCTTTGCCAATAAGCAGTTTTTAGAATTTTTTGATATCCATGATGAAAAGGAGTTCTCTCAAAGATACGGCTCACTCATCGATACCTTTATTAAAAGTGAATCGTTCTACTTTCCCTCAAGCCCAAATCCTATAGATTGGATAGAGGAGCTCTATAGCTATGAGGAGGATCAACGCATTGTTAAAATTGCCAATGCCAAAGCAGAGAACCGACTCTTTCATCTTGCACTCAAAGAGGTCAGTCAAAGTGGTCATATATTAATTATACTCCATGAGATGACAACTCTAGCCCTCAAACATCTCAAATATGAGAGACAAGCCTATATGGATGAGCTTACACAAACCTATAATCGAAACTACTTTAATGAGATCATCGAGATGAAGGTCTTGGCTGCAACAAACTCCAACACTGCTCTAAGTTGTATTTTGTATGATATTGATCATTTTAAAAGAGTCAACGATCACCATGGGCACCTTGTAGGCGATCAGATCTTAAAAGAGCTTAGTAGCCTAGTAAGCTCACGTATTCGAGAGAGTGATACCCTTATTCGCTGGGGCGGTGAGGAGTTTATTATCATTTTGCCTCATACCACTGCAAGAGAGGCATACCAACTTGCTAATGCACTACGAGAAAAGATTGAACAACATAGCTTCTCAAATGGTTTGCACATTACTTGCAGTTTTGGTGTGCATCAGTACAGTGCTGATGATACACGTGAAAGGTGTTTCAAAAGTATTGATGATGCTCTCTATCATGCCAAAAAGAGTGGACGCAATCAAGTCTTTTTAAATCATCATTAGTATCCATTTAATTACACTATTAAATTTTAAACCCGAATTATGCATTAGGATTACAGTAAATAGCGTTTATGCTTGTGCCTAGGGTGTTTGTGAAAAATTTGAGATTAACCCAAAGGTTAATTGATGATTTTCTCGCAAATGGCATAGGTGCAATGATAAATGATAGTTACCTAATTTCTAATGCATATTTTGGGTTAAAATAGAATTACTTTGTTTCTACCTGTTCGTTTGGCCTCATAAAGTGCAAAATCGGCTCGGGTCAATATATCTGATAGGCTCTTATCTTTGTTGTGTTGTAGGCTATCAATGCCAATACTAATAGTAAAGCTAATGGTGTCGTTATTGTCAAGTTGTATCTGTTGTTGTTCTACTACCTTGCGTATATTTTGAGCCATGTGAGAGGCAGTGTGTTTATCGGTATTGGGTAAGGCTATGGTAAACTCCTCACCCCCAATACGTGCGACGATATCCTCTTCTCTTGTATTTTCTTGAAGAGTATGGGCAAGTGCTTTTATTACATCATCACCTATAGCATGACCATAGGTATCATTCACCTTTTTAAACTTATCAATATCAAGCATGATAATAGTGAGTGGTTTTTTCTCTTTTTTAGCTACTCTTATCATTTTGTGTACTAATTCACTAAAGTATCGTCGGTTGTAGAGATTGGTCAAAAAGTCTCGATTGGCCAAATGTGCCAACTCCTCTTGGAGGTTGAGACTCTCACTTCTAAAAGAGTAGACAAAAAACATTATAAAAAGCACCACAAAGACAATCGTAGAGTAAAAAAGCATCTTGGCAAGAGATGGGGAGAGAGCAGCACTTGGTACAATAGTATAGAGATATTGTATCGTAAAAAAGAAGATAAAAAAGAGCATCGCCCCCACAAACATAATGGCTTTATCCTCTTTGGGAAAGATAAAAATACTAATGATGGGAATCAAAAAAAAGTAGAGGTCAAAACGGGTCACTTCTCCATAGTAGAGCGATACAGCACTTATATGTAGATAGCCCAAAAGGATGATAATCATCTTGGCATATCTATAGTGATGATACTTGTTTAGCACTATCGTTTGAGGATAGGCAAATAAAAAGAAGAGATTGACATACATCATCGTATCATTATCAATAAAATAATAGATGAAAACATAAGGCAGAGTAATCAAACCAGCAATCAACGCTGCGATATTGGCTGATACGACAAACTCTTTGTTTTTATTAACATCATCTGTACCTGTAGATGCGAGTCGTTTAAAATAGTGTTTAATCATCCAATCTATTACCTTCAAAGAAATCTCTCTTTTATTCTTATTGTATCATATTTCTTTTTTTAAGTTATAACGTTTTTTATCTTTAGCTACTTACTCATATCGCAGAGCATCAATAGGGTTCATCTTGGCTGCTTTGCGTGCAGGGAAGTAGCCAAAGACCACGCCTACAATCATCGAAAAGAAAAAGGCGATGATAATAATGCCTTGATTGAAGATAAAGGGTATCTCAAAGACCGCTGTAGCCCCTAGTGTAATGGCTAATCCTAAAATAATACCAATCACCCCACCAATGGATGAGAGCACCACCGATTCGACCAAAAACTGTAGTAGTACCTCCCTCTCCAACGCTCCAATGGCAAGACGAATGCCAATCTCACGGGTTCGCTCTGTCACCGAAACGAGCATTATATTCATAATCCCAATCCCACCCACAATCAAACTAATGGCAGCCACTGCACCTAGCAATAGCGTAAGCATCTGTGTGGTGGATGAGAGAGTCTCAATTATATCTTTCATATCTCTAATTCTAAAATCATCGTTTTTGCCCTCTTTAATGTGACGACGTTCACGCAAAAGCAGTTTAATATCTTGTTGTACCCGTAGAGTCGATACCCCATCTTGGACGGAGACAAGAATGGTATTGATATCTTTTTTATTGCCACTGATACGTCGCTGAAAGGTCTTAAGGGGCAATAAAACCACATCATCTTGGTCTTGACCAAAAGAGGCTGAGCCTTTGGATTCTAACAAGCCAATCACCTGACAGCTAAACTTCTCAAGCCGCAAACTTGTATCCATGGGGCTAAGGTTACTATAAAGCTCCTTTTGTATCGTTTTGCCCACAATACAGACCGATTTGCCTGAACCAAGCTCACTGAGCAAAAACTCTCGTCCACTCTCCATCTTCCAATCTTTGACAATAAAGTAGTCATTATTCACCCCGTATACGGTAGTAGTGTAGTTCTCGTTGCCATAGACGGCGTTGATGCTTTTAGCTTCTGTGGTGGTGACGGCTTTGAGTGCAGGGATATCGCGTTTAAGAGCCTCGATATCATCCATGCCAAAGGGCTTTTCTCTACTGCCTCCCCGCATGGGTCCATGCCGTGATGCCTGCCCTGGGCGAATGATAAGCATATTGCTCCCTAGTTTGGTAATGCTTTGGGTAACATGAGCCGTCGTCCCCTCACCTAACATCACCATGGCTATCACCGAAGCCACCCCAATCACAATCCCCAAGATGGTCAAGAATGAACGCATCAAATTTCGCCGAATGGTACGCAACGCCAAGATAAAGGCATTATAGAGCATGGTGATTCTCCTTGATGTTCTCAATCAATCCATCTCGAAAGATTACCACCTTTTGGGCAAAAGCCGCCATCTCTGCCTCATGGGTCACCATGATCACCGTAATGCCTTCATCGTTGAGCTCTTGAAGCAATTTCATAATTTCGAGTG
>Ga0193965_1000536_pt1 | contig 11780 bp, 4 predicted proteins | sample FB_8_MG_FD_140330 | JGI IMG/M metagenome (GOLD analysis project Ga0193965, IMG submission 140330) | Microbial mat bacterial communities from the Broadkill River, Lewes, Delaware, United States - FB_8_MG | ecosystem: Environmental > Aquatic > Freshwater > River > Microbial mats | place: USA... | reverse complement strand
TTGAGATTTGATAAAAAAGCCTAACCTTACGATACCTTTTTTAGTCCAATGGATAACTTTTTGTTTACCACCTTTAGTTTCTACTTCCAATCTTAACCAATGTTTGTTTTCAATTAGTTCATCTTTATGATCTGATTTGTGAGTAGCTAAAGTCTGTAGTTTTATCCCATAACTTTCAGCAACCTCTTTATTTGAGATTAAAAACTGATGTTTATCATTCTCTACTAAATTTAACTCTGTATCTAAAACTGTAATAGTTAACATAATATTTCCTTAACTTAAAAGATAAATACGATTTTTCGTATTAATATGAAAAGTATAACTGATTATTCTAATAAAGTCAAGAATAAAATAAGGATTTTCTTATAAAAAGTATAAATTAATACAGATATTCATATTAAAGGGTATCGGTAATCCCGATACCCTTTATAATTCATTCGCTATTCTATGAGCTTCTTTAAAGATATTTAGCTTATATTTTAAATTTTTATTTTCTAATATAAGTTCAAGTGCAAGTTTTGTCATCTTAGGAATTTCTCCTTTGTTCCAGTCTGAAATAGAAGATGGACTTACCTCTAATCTTTCAGCTAACTCTTTTTGAGTTATACCTAATTCTTTGCAAGTTCTTTTGACTATATTTTCCTCTTTATCTTCTTTTTTATCCATTTTCTAGTGCCTTTTAATATCTAAAATTTAAAAAAATATTATATCTTGAAAAACTTAATAAAATGAAAAAAGTTTATATTAAACCTCTTCACAAATTTTCATCTCCCAACCGTGAAAAATAAGTACAACTTTTTTAAGTCCTAAGCCTTTGTTTGTATGCTCTGTTACAAGTGTATCTTTTTCATATTTATTAAGTTGTTTTATAGCTTCTAATTTTAAAGATTTGATAGTTTCATCATCTGCTTTATCTGTAATTTTTATATATTTAAACTCTAATAGTCCAACATATTTTACATAAGGATTAAATGGTTTAATTAATATATCAGCAAAGCCCTTGTTTAGTTCTAATTCTGACTTAATTACAAAATATGGAGTAAGAGATAAATAAGCCATATACATAGCTTTTACACTTTGTTCTTTATAAATATAATCTCTAATTCCTGTATTTTCTTTTATCATATCTGCTAAATATCTAAATATATCCAACTTACCATTTAGTGCAAAAGTTTTTAAATACTCTTCAAGCTTATTAAAATTTAGTTTGAAAACTTGCTCTAATTCTAAAGTATCATTTAAAAAATCAATATCTATTCTTTTTACTGTTTCATTAGGAATTATTAGATTTAAATCTAATTCTCTACTCTCAATAGTTACAAGCCCTAAATAAAACATTAAAGATTTAAAATTATTTGATTTTTCAAGATTTAAAGCTGAAAAGTCTTGTACTAAATTTGATATAGATACTGTATCACCTGCTATTAAATCTTGTAATGTTTCAAAGTTTCCATTGAGTTTTTTGTTTGTATAAACTATATTTCTAAGCTTTTTATAGTCACTTCTTACATTTATATCTATCATCTCTCTTGGAGGTTGATTAATTATCTGATATTTATTTATAAAATATAATATCATATCTGTATTAAATACTTTTTGAGTAGTATCTTCACTAAAACTATAATTATTATACCACTCTTTTAACATATTTTTATCAATATTAAGATTATAATAATTTAGAAGTTCATTAACTTCATTTTCATTAAATCCTACCATATCATTTAAATTTGGATTAAGTGATATATTACTACCAATATTAAATCCACTTGTAACATCAAACATAGTCATAGGAGTGACACCAGTTATAAACATTCGTTTAAGAGGTGAATCGTTTCCACTTGTAGCTGTTTTTAAAGTAGTAAAAAATTGTTTAAAAGATGCAGTTTTTTCACTTACTAAATCTAAATATTCATTTTTTTCTCTTAATAATAATTTGTTAGCAAAATTGTCATATTCATCTATTAGTATCATTAACTCTAATTTATTATCTTGAAGGTGTTTAAAAACTTCGTTAAATAATATAATTGGATTATTATATAATTCAACTTTTAATTTGTATTTTAGTATAAAGCTTTTTAGTTCTCTTAGTAAATAAGTTCTAAAACTATTTTCAACATCATTTATATCTATTCCACTAAAATCAAATCTCATAATAAGATATTGATTAGCAAGCGGTGTTATATTATTTCCTATATAAGTATCACTAAACATCATCTTAAAATCATTTTTATAGTGTTTATCATAATAAGCTTCAAGCATAGCTATAAATAATGATTTACCAAATCTTCTAGGTCTTAAAAATATTAAATAACTTTCATTTAAATCTTCTAGTTTTTCTATAAACATAGTTTTATCAACAAAATAATAGTTATTCTTTTTTATATCTTTATAATCTGCTTTTCCATAGGGTATTTTTTTTAGTTTCATAAAATGAATATATCTAAGATTAACTTAAAATATGAAATAAAGGAGTTTAGAATAAATCATCTCAAAACATATTTATAGCATTTAGCAAGTAGCATATTATAACTTATAGATGAAAATCTATAAGTTATAGTTTTTTAGTTTGGAGTACTAAATCTAACTCTTTTATTTCTGTGAATTCCTGTTCCAACTGGTATTGTTCTACCAATAACAACATTCTCTTTAAGGTCTGTTAACATATCCATTTTAGAACTAATAGCAGCTTCTGTTAAAACTTTTGTAGTTTCTTGGAATGATGCTGAAGATATAATAGAATCTGAAGTTACAGCAGCTCTTGTAATACCTAGTAATACAGGCTCACCTAAAGCAGGCTCTCCACCCATTTTAATAATTCGTTTATTTTCAAGAATAAATCTTTTTCTTGATATCATATCACCAACAACAAATTTTGTATCACCTTGGTCTTTAATGCTAATTTGTCTTAACATTTGAGATAAAATAACCTCAATGTGTTTATCAGCAATATTAACACCTTGTCCTCTATATACACCTTGAACTTCAGATACAATAAACTCATTTAAAGCTTTAGCACCTAAAATTTTAAGAATATCGTGAGAAGCTATTTGACCATCTGTTAATTGCTCTCCAGCATGTACAAATTCACCCTCTGTTACAAGAATTTTTCTATCTTTTAAGATTAAGAACTCATCTTTATTACCTTGTTCATCTGTAATAATTAATCTTTGTTTATTTCTTAAAGCTTTACCAAAACTAATTTTACCATCAAATGTAGCTAAAATAGCAATATTTTTAGGACGTCTAGCTTCAAATAATTCAGAAACTCTAGGAAGACCCCCCGTAATATCCGAAGATTTAGATACAGCTTTTGGAGTTTTACCAATAATATCAGCAATTGCTACTTCATCACCTTCATTTACAAAAAGAGCTGTTTTTGGCTCTAATGGATAAGAAGAGATAACAGTATCACCCTCTTTAATAACAATAGCTGGTTTATAATTTGTTGGTATATATTCATTTACAACTAGTTTTGATGTATTTGTAAGTTCATCGTATGCTTCACTTACAGTAATACCTGGAATAATATCTTCAAAAAATACTTTACCTGCATCTTGAGATATTGTTGGATTTGAATATGGGTCCCACTCTGCTACTACAACATGTGATTCTTTACTTGGTTCTGCAATTATAGTATCAAAATCAACTTCACTATTATCATCTATTGTGATACGAGATTCTCTTGAGATATAATATCTTTTTGCTTCCCTTTCATCTTTATCAATAATAAGTGCAAATAAACCTTTTTGAGTAATTACATCACCTTTTTTAATCTTATCTTCTCTTTCTAAGAAATCTCCAATAAGTTTATAAAATTGTACTTTTCCTACATTATTTGAGATAATCTCTTTTGTTACAGGAGCACCATCTTTAACTTTTAAAGTTGAAGCATAAGGGATTCTTGATGGAACATTCCAACCATCTTTAATAACTTCAACAATAGAATTTGATTCATCAACAGGTTCACCATCTTTATATGGAAAATATAATTTACCTTCAATTTTACCACTTACACCAGCAAGTTCATTTGGTTTTGCAATATCATTCTTTCTAAAATAATATTTTTCAGTTTTAGATGAACTAACTACACTAATAATCATCTCTTCGTGTGTTGTTTCAATATTAACAATACCTGCAAATGGAGCATTAATTTTTGGTTCAACAAGTAAAATAGCTGCATTTCTTCTATTTGATACAATATTTTCACCATTTTTATTAACATATGTTTTAATATTATAATATCTTACAAAACCTTCATTTGTAGCTTTTAAATCTTTTTCCGCTTGAGTTGCAGATGCAGTTCCCCCAACGTGGAAAGTTCTAAGTGTAAGCTGAGTACCTGGCTCTCCAATAGATTGAGCAGCAAGTACACCAACAGCTTCACCTGGATTTGCTTTTCTTTGCTCACCAAGATTAAGTCCATAACATTTAGCACAAAGTGTATTTTCAGCTTTACAAGTAAGTGGTGTTCTAATTACAACAGATTTTACATCTGCTTCTTTTACTATTCTAGCATCCTCTTCAGTTATTAAAGTACCTTCAGTAAATAAAATCTCATTTGAAATAGGGTCAAGAATGTTAGCAGCTATTACTCTACCTGTGATTCTCTCTTCTAAAGATTCTACAAGCTCATTACCATTTACAATATCAGATATCTCTATACCTTCGTGAGTTCCACAATCTTCTAAATCAATTCTTACATTTTGAGAAACATCTACAAGTTTTCTTGTAAGGTAACCAGCATTCGCTGTTTTAAGTGCTGTATCGGCAAGTCCTTTTCTAGCTCCGTGAGTTGAAATAAAGTATTCAAGTACATTTAATCCCTCTCTAAAGTTAGATAAAATTGGAGTTTCAATAATAGACCCATCAGGCTTAGCCATAAGTCCCCTCATACCTGCAAGCTGTCTAATTTGTGCAGAACTACCTCTAGCCCCTGAATCTGCCATCATATAAATAGAGTTAAACCCATCTTTATCTTTTTCAACAATATCCATCATCTCAGTTCCAAGCTTATTATTTAAAAGTGTCCAAATATCAATAATTTTATTATATCTTTCTTGTTCTGTTAATAAACCTTGTCCGAATTGTTTTTGAACATCAATAACTTCTTGTTTTGCAGTTGAAACTAGTTGTGCTTTACTATCTGGAATTCTAATATCGTCAATTGATATAGAGATACCCGCAACCGTAGCATATTTAAATCCTAAATTTTTTAAATCATCTAAAAATCTAGGAGTTATCTCATAACCACCATGCTTATAGATATAATCTACTAAAGTACCAATATCTTTCTTTTTAAGAATTATATTCCATAATTTTGAAGGTACAAATTCTGGCATAATTTCGTGAATTAACATTCTTCCAACAGTTGTTGTTATTAGGTCACCATCTATAATTGTTCTAATTCTTGCATGAATATCAACTTTTTTTAGCTCTAAAGCCATTTTTATCTCATTTAAATTAGAAAATAATTTATGTTCACCTATAACACCTGTTTTCTCTAATGATAGATAATATATACCTAAAATCATATCTTGAGAAGGTACTGCAATAGCACGACCTGAAGCTGGTAATAAGATATTCATAGAACTCATCATAAGAATTTTAGCTTCTGCTATAGCTTCTTGTGATAAAGGAACATGCACAGCCATCTGGTCACCATCAAAATCGGCATTAAATGCAGAACAAACTAAAGGGTGTAACTGTATAGCTTTTCCATCAATTAAAATTGGATGAAATGCTTGAATAGAAAGTTTATGCAAAGTTGGAGCTCTATTTAACATAATAGGATAATCTTCAACTATCTCAGCTAAACACTCCCAAACCTCATTTGTTTCTAACTCTATTAATCTTTTTGCAGATTTTAAAGTTGTAGCATACCCTTTCTCTTCAAGTTTTGCCATTAAATGTGGTTTAAATAACTCTAAAGCCATTTTCTTTGGAATACCACATTGGTCCATATTTAAAGTTGGTCCAACAACAATTACAGAACGTCCTGAAAAGTCAACTCTTTTTCCAAGTAAATTTTGTCTAAATCTACCTTGTTTACCTTTAATTATTTCAGATAAAGATTTAAGTGGTCTTTTATTTGCACCTTTTACAGCATTTGCAGTTTTTGCATTATCAAATAGTGCATCAACAGCTTCTTGAAGCATTCTCATCTCATTTCTAATAATAATTTGAGGAGCATCAAGCTCTGTTAATCTTTTTAGTCTATTATTTCTATTAATAACTCTTCTATATAAATCATTTACATCAGATACAGCAAACTTTCCACCATCAAGAGCAACAAGTGGTCTTAAATCAGGTGGTAATACAGGTAAAACACTAAGCATCATCCATTCAGGTCTATTTCCAGAGTTTATAAAATTTTCAACAACTTTAAGTCTTTTTATAATAGTTTTCTTTTTAGCTTCAGATTTTGTTCCATCTATCTCACCTTTTAAAGATTCTAATAGTGCTACTAAATCTAAACCTTGTAGTAGATTTCTAATTATAGTACCACCCATATCAGCTTTAAAACCTGTATGTTCATAATTCTCTTCTATACTTCTATACTGCTCTTCATTTAAAATATCAAATTTTTCAACAGCTTTTGAAGAATCACTATCATAATAAGCATTTCCAGGTTCACTTACTATATATGCTTCATAATATAATACTCTTTCTAAATCTTTTAGTTTTACACCAAGTAGTGTCCCAACTCTTGATGGTAAAGATGAAACCATCCAAATATGTGCAACAGGAGCTACAAGGTCGATATGTCCCATTCTGTGACGTCTAACTTTAGAAGATGTTATCTCAACTCCACACTTCTCACACACAATACCTTTATATCTCATTTTTTTGTATTTACCACAAATACACTCATAATCTTTTATAGGTCCAAAAATTTTAGCACAAAATAGACCATCTCTTTCAGGTTTTAATGTTCTGTAGTTTATTGTTTCAGGTTTTTTAACTTCACCAGAAGACCAAGAAAGAATTTTCTCAGGACTTGCTATTTTCAGCTGAAAAGCTGAAAAATCCATTGGTTTTTCTAACTCATGAATCTCTATTGGTTTTAATATTTTTTGATTATTCATCTTCAGTTCCCTCTTCAAAAATCTCAACATCAAGTCCAAGGGCTTGAAGTTCTTTTGTTAAAACAAAGAATGTTTCTGGTACTCCAGATCGTGGTACATTCTCCCCATTTGCTATAGCTTTATATGCTCTAGTTCTACCATCAACATCATCAGATTTTGTTGTTAACATCTCTTTTAGAACAGATGTTGCACCATAAGCTTCAAGTGCCCAAACTTCCATCTCTCCAAATCTTTGTCCACCAAATAGTGCCTTACCACCAACAGGTTGTTGTGTTACAAGAGAGTATGGTCCTGTTGATCTAGCATGAACTTTTTCATCAACAAGGTGATGAAGTTTTAACATATACATAACACCAACATTAACTCTTTCAGACATCTGTTCACCTGTTTTACCATCATATAAAACAGTTTTACCATCTATATCCATTTTTGCTAATTTAAATAGCTCTTCAAACTCTTCAGCTTTTGCACCATCAAATACTCTACTTGCAAATCTAACACCTTTTGCCCAGTCTCTAGCATATACTAATAGTTCATCATCTGATAAAGTTTCTAAAAATTCTTTACCATTCATTAGTTTTGCAATATCTGCAATTTGAGCCATTTTTTCTCTTAAATCAGAAATAAATGTTTCTTTTTTATCATCAAACATTTGTTGTATTTGAGCTCCAAGCTTTTTACCTGCATACCCTAAATGAACTTCAAGAATTTGTCCAATATTCATACGAGATGGAACCCCTAGTGGATTTAAAATAACATCAACAGTTGTTCCATCTTCCATATATGGCATATCAACAACAGGTACGATATTTGATACAATACCTTTATTTCCATGTCGTCCAGCCATCTTATCACCAACTTTAATTTTTCTTTTAGTTGCTATATAAACTTTAACTTGTTTAATTACACCATTTGGTAAAATATCATCATGCTCTAAAATTGATAATTTTTCTTCATGGTTTTCTCTTAAAATCGCTTTCTCTTTTATGAAATGTTCTTTTACTTTATTATAAGCTACTGCCACGTCTTTAGTAAATGAAGCTATAATTTTTTTCATAGCAAATCTATTTACATTTTCAATATCATCAATAGTTAGTTTAGAACCTTTTTTGTACTCTACACCATTTATCTCAACATCATTTTCTAATTCACTTTTAGATATCAAATCGTTAATTTTAAGATTTTCTTCTCTATCTAACATCATTAATTTATCATGATGTTCAACCTCTAAAGATGTTTTTTCAGCTTCTATTGTAGATATAGCTCTTGCATCTTTTTCATAACCTTTTTTTGTAAATACTCTAACATCAACAACAACACCCTCCATAGATGCTCCTGTGTACATAGATTTATTTACAACATGCCCAGCTTTTTCACCAAAAATCGCTCTTAATAGTCTCTCTTCTGGAGTTGGTTTTATTTCACCTTTTGGTGTAACTTTTCCAACCATAATCATACCTGGTTTTAGATATGTACCAATTTTAACAATACCACACTCATCAAGATGCTCAATAGATTCAGATTTAATTCCTGGTAAATCTCTAGTTATCTCTTCATTACCATGCTTAAGCTCTCTAGCTTCAACCTCTTTTTCATAAATATGAACAGAAGTAAAAGCATCCTCTTTAATAAGCTTTTGAGATAAAATAATAGCATCTTCATAGTTATATCCATTCCAAGGCATAAATGCAACAGTTGCATTAACACCTAAAGATAATTCACCTCTATCCATAGATGGACCATCAGCAATAACTTGACCTTTTTCTACTTTTTCACCCATTCTAACATTTGTTCTTTGTCCAAAAGTTGTATTATCATTTGTTCTAGCATTTTTATTTAAAATATAGTGGTCGATAAAAGAACCCTCTTCATCTTCACCTTTAATAAAAATATTTCTAGAATCAGCTTTTTCAATAATACCTGGTCTATCGGCTTTTATACCTGTCCAAGAATCTCTTGCTACAATTTTTTCTAATCCTGTTCCTACAAATGGAGCATTTGGTCTAAGTAGTGGAACAGCTTGTCTCATCATATTAGAACCCATTAGTGCTCTATTTGCATCATCGTGTTCTAAGAATGGAATTAAAGAAGCAGCAACACCCATAACCATTTGAGAAGAGATATCTATTAATTGAACTTTTGATGATTCAACAAGCATAATCTCACCATCAATTCTACCCTCTATTAAGTCATCTACTATTTTACCATTAGCATCTAATTTTGTAGAACCAGGTGCTATAGTTTTTCCCTCTTCTTGAGTAGCAGTGTAATAATTAATATCTTCTGTTACAACACCATCAATAACTTTTTTATAAGGTGTTTCGATAAATCCTAAATCATTTACTTTTGAATAAGTTGAAAGTGTATTGATTAAACCAATATTTTGACCCTCTGGAGTCTCAACTGGACAAATTCTACCATAGTGAGTTGGGTGAACATCTCTTACTTCAAATCCAGCTCTTTCTTTTACAAGACCACCCTCACCAAGTGCTGAAAGTCTTCTTTTGTGTGTAACTTCTGATAATGGATTTGTTTGGTCCATAAATTGAGAAAGTTGACCAGATGTAAAAAACTCAGTAATTGTTGAAGTTATCATTTTAGAATTAATTAAATCGTGTGGCATTAAATCTTCTAAAGAACCACTTAATGTTGTCATTTTATCTCTAATAGCTTTTTGCATTTTTACTAAACCTGAGTGTAACTCATTTGCTAAAAGTTCACCAATAGACCTAATTCTTCTATTTCCTAAGTGATCTCTATCATCAACATGACCTTGTCCAGCTTTTACTTTTATTAGATATTTTATAGTTTTAATAATATCTTCATGTGTTAAAACTGTTACATATTCTGGTACATTAAGACCTAATTTATGGTTCATTTTCATTCTACCAACTTTTGTTAAGTCGTATCTTTCTGGATCAAAAAATAGTTTTTTAATAAACTCTCTAGCTGCTTCTTTAGTTACAGGTTCACCTGGTCTCATAACTTTATAAATTCTTATTGCACATAAATCATTTTCATCTTCTATTTGCTCAGTTTGTTTTAATAACTTAATAGATTCAGCATCAACTTTAAATGACCTTATAATAGAATCATCTATCCCTTCTGCTAAATCATTAATAATATCAAAAGAATCAAATCCTAAATCTAATAATTTTTTTAATTTTAAATCATCAAGTTGAGTAAGTGTATCAAATAAAACTTCACCAGATTCTGGGTCAAAAATATTTGAAGATGTGTGTCTTTCCATTAATAACTCTAATGGATATTCAACCATCTCTAAACCATTTTCTGCTAATGCTTTTGCTTTTCTCTCTGTTAATCTTTTTCCAGCAGCAAGAATTACATTCCCTTTATCATCAATAAGGTCAAATTCAACTTTACCAGTAAAATCAGCTGGATTAAATTTTGTTAAAAATTTATTATTTTTTATTTTAATATTAACAACTGGATAAAATAATTTTATAATCTCCTCTTTAGAATAATCTAAAGCTCTTAACATAATAGTAACAGGTACTTTTCTTCTTTTATTAATTCTTACATATAATACATCTTTTGCATCATATTCAAAATATAACCAAGACCCTCTATCTGGAATTATTTGAGCAATATATATAAGTTTATTCATTGCTGTTGTAGCTTCATCTTCTTTGAAAATAACACCAGGAGACCTATGTAATTGATTTACAACAACTCTCTCAACACCATTTACAACAAATGAGATTCTATCTGTCATTAAAGGTATCTCTCTAATATATAAAGATTGCTCTTTTATATCTTTTACTCCAACTTTTTCACCAGTTTTTTCATCGATATCCCATAAAGTTAATCTTATATTTGTTCTTAAAGGGATAGAATATGTTAACCCTCTTATCATAGATTCTGATACTGTATATTTTGGTTTTCCAACTTCTGTGCTTATATAATCAAGTGTAAATCTACCTTGAGTGTCATGTATAGGAAATGAAGATTTAAAAACTTTTTCTATTCCAGCTTGAGTTCTATCCTCTTTGCCAACCATTAAAAAGTTTTCATAACTAGACTGTTGTAATTGAAGTAAATTTGGTATTTCGATTCTTTGTGGATTCTTTGAAAAATCAACTCTTAATCTATTACCAGATTTTAATGAATTTAACATATTGAGCCTTTCTTATTATGTGTAATTAGTATTATTGTATTAAAATTCTTAATATAAATATAACATTCTAACCTATATATAATCAAATCACATACATAGGTTAAAATGTCAATTCACCAGAAATGACTAATGCTCTGTAGAGATACAGAGCATTTTATTAGTCTAAAAAGTAGTTATTAATCTAAAAATTATTTAACTTCTACAGTTGCACCAGCAGCTTCTAACTCTGCTTTTGCTGCTTCAGCTGTTTCTTTATCAACACCCTCTTTTACAACAGCACCAGCTTCTTCAGCCATAGCTTTTGCTTCTTTTAATCCTAAACCAGTAAGAGCTCTTACTGCTTTAATTACATTAATTTTCTTAGCTCCAGCATCTTTTAATAATACTGTGAATTCTGTTTGCTCTTCAGCAGCTTCAGCAGCTCCACCAGCAGCACCAGCTACAGCAACAGGTTGTGCAGAAACACCAAACTTTTCTTCAAATTCTTTAACTAGTTCAGAAAGCTCTAATACGCTTAATCCTGAAATATATTCTAATACATCTTCTTTAGAGATTGC
>Ga0193965_1000535_pt1 | contig 11796 bp, 11 predicted proteins | sample FB_8_MG_FD_140330 | JGI IMG/M metagenome (GOLD analysis project Ga0193965, IMG submission 140330) | Microbial mat bacterial communities from the Broadkill River, Lewes, Delaware, United States - FB_8_MG | ecosystem: Environmental > Aquatic > Freshwater > River > Microbial mats | place: USA... | reverse complement strand
GCATACCCCCATGCACATAAAAACCGCCCTGGAACCCATTAAAGAGATTAAAATCATTATCTGCCGGATGGCGTTCAGGGCAAGCCTGGATGATCTGCTCCAAATTTCAGACTCTTTTTTTGAAATCAATTGTTCCCGGGCCGGCCTGAACAGATGCCTCAGACGGTATCAAATATCCAGAATGACTAAACTTAAACAATCTGTTCCATTTAACCTTAAAGATCACACAGGCACCTATTTATACTACAATTGTTTTCATCTACCGTCTTTTCAGAAAAATGAACCGCCTGTGGTGCTGCGAACCCTTCTTGACTCCTCGTTCAGGATCTTTCATGCCCAGTACGCTACCATGGAAAATACATTTCTTTCAGATCATATCCAGGGTTTCCCTTTAAAGGTTTTAGGCGTTATTTACAATGACCCGGTAAGGCTTTGTACCGAAAACACAGACCCAAAAGATATAGACATGAAAAACCCCGGCAGCGCCCCTGACGACATCATTGAACAGTTATGCCGAACACGGGGTCTTTCATTCTTTCACATGGATACTCTGCATACGGGCACCCTAAACCAATTAAACCTGCAGATGGAAAAGATCGCTAACCGATCTGATCTTAAAAAAGACGCAATCACCTGGGGAACGAATGAAACACTGACAAAACAGATACACCGTTACAACTTTGAATTGCCCCTTAGCTTTTTAAAACAAAAAACACCCTACCAGGCCATGGAAGCACATTACACCCATTTCCCAAACAGTTTCAAACACAAGCCCACTATGCCTTGATCATCAGGTCTTGTTTTTTTGTGGATCAGTCCACAGGAAAGCCCTTTTTTAATCCATGCTTAAAAACCTTCTTGGGCAAGGTATTTTTTACATGCGATGCCCCTGCTTTGCCGGAGGTTGGTGACATAGGGTGACGCCTGCTTGCCGAAAGGCTGTGTGTTTACCCGCCATGCCGGGCAAACAAAAAGCGGGCCGGTTTTCACCGGCCCGCTTTATAAAATCAGGCAGTATTAACTAAATTAAATTTTGTAAAACTAAATTAGAAATTGATCTGCCATTTGGCACCAAAGTAAAATTCTTCATCTTCGCCGGCTTCTCTACCGTCCAGCATACCAATTTCAGGGGTAACTATAACACCCGGAGCCAGAGTAATAGCAGCCTGCAGATAGTAGGACTGAGCGATACTTGTTACATTGGCTTCGTCCATTTCGTCATGGATATATCCATAACCGCCTTCAAGGGTGAGCATGTCATTAACGGTGAAAAATACGCCAATGGTGCCGCCAATGGATTCACAATCGTCAGCGTCAGTTCCGTCATAACCAACGAGACCGCCGAAGCCGGTTTCAGTACCAGTACCCAGACCATCTATATTCTCACCATATACAAAGGTAGCAAACATACCAAGTGCACCGAAGTTCAATTTGGTACCAAGGCCAATGCCGTAAGAATAGATATCTTCATCATCATTGACTTCAAAAGTATTAAAACCACCGGCAATCATTACCTCGCCCATATCAAAATTTGCAGTGTAAGACACAGCAATCATGGGGATTAAAGATTGGGTATCGTAGGTAACCATAGAATCATAGCTTTCATCAGTATCAATAAAAGCAATCTGGAACCCGTCAAAGGTCAATTTAATTTGAGGGTGACGGCAGTTATCAAAGTCACCGTATCCGCCAAGGGTAGTATCGTTGCTGTAAACCTGGCTGGAATATGTAACATTGATAGGCGTATAATCTTTACCAATCAACAGCTTGCCGGCTCCAAAGTCCCATTCGCCGTAGAGAAGACGAATATTAGCGTTGTCATTTGCCGCGCCATACTCAAAACGAGCAGACAGTTCATCGGAAACCTTTACATTAGCACCAATACGGGCAGTGGAATTAAGTGCTTCCGCATAGTCCCAATCGCCACTAGGACCGTCAATTACATCGGTTTCAGACCAAAATGTGGAAACTCTGGCGCTTCCGTAAAAATTCCACTCTGCTGCATAAGCAGAACTTGCCATCAGCGCAAGCGCTGCAACAGCCACAATAAGTTTTTTCATCTTTTTCTCCTTTTAGGATTTATACTGCCTGAAATAAGGCATCCCGCCTTCCTTTTAAAAACAGGATGCCAAATTAGTTCTCGTTTTAATGCTATTTTAATAGGTTTGTCAATGTTTTTTCCACATTTCCCCCATTATTTCAATTTATAGGAAATAATATTGGACGTTTTATCCTTGGCAAGGATGGCTATTTTGGAGCGGGTTACAACGGAGATCACCAGTTCTTCTATTCCGTCATTGTCTATATCTGCAATGTCAAAATCAGAGACCCAGCCCTGCAGGGGCACGGTCTGGAATACCGGTTCAAGGGCGATGCCGTTCCAGGACATGACTTCAACCCGCCCTTCCTTGAACCGCTTAATCCGGCCAATGGTCCCGCCGCCAATCTCATTGTTTGTAATTAAAAAAACCTTTTCTTTCCGGTCTTCTCCCACGGGATGAAATTTGATTCTGGGATTAAAGTAGTCCCGCTCCCGGTAAGTGACATCTGCACCACGGTTCCCTGACAACCAATAATTATTGGTCTTTCCGTATTTTTCCGTACTCTCCCATTCATTTGACCCGGCATCGTTGATGAGCACCAGCCGATGATGCTGGTTAATGCTTAAAAATTCAATACCATTGTCCTCCCGGACCGGTCCCCTGTCCAGGGCAAGCACGGATGTGCCCTTGGGCACACGGATGGCCTTTTCCTCCTGGTAGGTGTCATTGGCAGGTGTCATGATGTAAATCTTCCCGGCATATGGACCCCGGCCTTTATCCTGAGCATAAAGCACGGGATCGCCGTCCAAAGAATTAATCACACGGAAGTAATAGGACAGGCCGTCCTGAAGCGTTGTATAGGATGAGCCGTTAAACTCCACCACAAAGGAAGAAAGGGTCTCCCTGTTTATGGTCATGGCCGTGACAAAAATTTCCGGATACCCGTTGCCGTTGATGTCCGCCACATCCAGCCCGATAATTCTTAAATAGGATGCGTAATCCAGGTGGGTCTCTTCGGTGAGAAGCGTACCCTCAAGATGATATATCTGAAGCGAAGAATCCGTTGCCGTAACAATCTGGACACGACCGTCTTTATTCAGGTCGCCGGTGGCCATGGCCCGGATCACTTCCTTTGCTTTTAAATGGGTGGTAAACCCCTGACTTGCCTGCATGGCCATCATGCCGCCGCCGTAAAGACCGGCACCGCCGGCGTACTGCAACCCGCCAAGGGTCGGGTCCTGCTTCTGTGGCCTGGCATACAGCTTGTTATCAATATTGCGGTTGAACACCTTCATATTGATATCACCGGCAAAGGAGTTCACCAGCGGGATAACATCACCCATGGCATTGCTCTGCTCAAAAAAGGCAAGGGTTTTCTTTTGTCCTGAAACATCCACCATGGATGCATCCAGACTAAGACTTTCCCCATAATGGGTAAGACTACCGAAAAGGATGTAATCCACACCCATCTGCACGCCTAAATCCCGGGCAATGCCCTCATTGAGACTGCCTTTAACAAGCCCACTTGCCTTGGCTTTGGCCAGAGCTTTGTCAACGGTTTCCCGGTCCAGAACATCCACTTTTCCTGCATCGGAAAGCCTTGAGGAAAGCATTGAGAACAATCCGTTCTGTAAAAAACCAAGATCCTGGGACGAATTCATTTCAAAGGGGACGACAGCAACGATTTTTGTGTCACTGCACAATCCCGTACCGGCTGCTGTCCAGAAAGCAAAAAAGGTCAAAACAGCGACCACTGTTTTGAAAGCAAAAAAGGATTGCATGAATTTTCGCATGGATTTTTATTACACTCCTGTCAGATTAAACATGATACCGGGCCCCATGGATTTGAAACATCAGGAAAAAGTCGTGTTTGCCGTTATCATTTTTCCCCTGCCGAACCCGCGTTGAACCCAACCTAAGATTTTCGAAGTTTATATCCCATCCCCCGGCCTCACACAAGTCTTTTAAACAGCTTTTCAAGGCTGCGGGCATCAAAGGATACAAAAACAGGACGCCCATGGGGGCAGTGCATGGGGTTTTCACAGGTAAACAACTGTTCCACAAGCGCTATCATCTCCTTTAGCGACATGGACTGTCCGCCCCGCACAGACCGATGGCAAGCCATGGTGGCCAGGGCATCGTCAAGCCAGTCATCTTTAAGGCCCGTGCCGTTGGCATGGCTGATTTTTTCCACCATTTCCACCACCATGGCCCCCACCTGTTTTTCCTCCACCAGCACCGGAACAGCTTTTATCACAAATGACGTCCCGCCAAAGGGTTCAACCCGGATGCCCAGATCGGCCAGATCGGCCATGATGGATTCAAGGACCGCGGCCTCCTTGTGGCTTAGTTCCAGAACCTCGGGAACAGCCAGGGACTGGCTTTGAACATCCATATGCTTGTAACGCTTTAAAAGCTGTTCAAAAACAATGCGCTCATGGGCGGCATGCTGGTCCACCAGCATGAGGTGATTCTCCTTTTCCACCACAATATAAATATTGAGCACCTGACCGACCACCCGTACCCCGGACAGGGCTGTCGGAAACGGTTCCGGTTCCAAAGGATGCGTAGTAACACCCGGATCTGAAGTTTGATTTTCATGGCTTGCCAAAGGGGTTTGGGCGGACAGTTTTGTTTCCGGTTCCGGGGTCCAGAATTTTTCCCGGGGCTCTGCGGCTTGAAAGGATTCAGGGAGCGCATCAGAAGAGTTATATACAGGTAGAGACTGCGGCGGGGCAGGAACGCTTTCAAATAAATCCGACCGCACTCTTTTTTCCGGCAAGGATGCCGATTTCAGAGCCGCCTGGGCAGGTGTCGGGGAATCCGTTTTCCCAGGCATAACGGCCCTGGCATAGGACAATTGATCATTCTGCCCACGGGACAAGGCGCTTGCCACGGCAAGGGATAAGGCTTTATATACGGGGCCGGGGGTAATAAATTTAATTTCACGTTTAGCCGGGTGCACGTTTACATCCACCTGGTCGCAGGGCAATGACACACACACCGCCCCCACAGGATATCGCCCCTTCATGATTCTGCCCCGGTACCCTTGAAACATGGCCGAAATCAACCCTCTGTCGTACACAAGACGCCGGTTGACAAACAGAAAAATCCGGTTGGACGTACTGCGGGTAACACTGGGATTGGCGCACACCCCGCGGATAGATAACCCGGGCAGATCATTATCCCCGCCCTCATCCGTTTGCGGCCACTGCATTTCATACAGATGATCCGCCACCCCTTTACCCAACACCATCTGGGCCCGCTGGAAAAGGGTCTGGCCCGGGGGGTAGCTTTTGACGGATCTGCGGTTAACCACAAGGCGAAATCCCACCCCGGGATTTCCCATGGCAAGACCTGCCAGGGCATCGGCAATATGGCCGGACTCCGTATTTTCGCTTTTTAAAAATTTTCTTCGGGCAGGGGTATTGAAAAACAACCGCCTGACTTCCACCATGGTGCCCACAGGCGCGCCGGTATCCGTCACACCGGCAAGTTTACCACCATTCATATCCACCCGGGTACCGGTGGCGTTGTCTTTTGTACGGGACACCAGACTGAACTTTGATACGGACGCAATAGCCGGCAGGGCCTCGCCCCTGAACCCAAACGTTGAAATGGAAAACAGGTCATCCTTGGTGTAGATTTTGGATGTGGCATACCGCTCCAACGCCAGCACTGCCTCATCCCGGGAAAGCCCGCACCCGTTATCCGATACACGAATTAAGGCTTTCCCGCCGTTTTCAATCTCAACGATAATCCGGTCACCCCCTGCATCCATGGCATTTTCCACCAGTTCCTTAACCACGGAAACCGGCCGCTGAACCACTTCGCCGGCCGCTATCTGGTTAGACAGGATATCGGGAAGAATACGGATTCTGCTCATATGGGCGTATCCGGCGGTTCCTTTACAAAACGCAGCAAAAATTCGCTGTCTTTTGGACTTAAATCAAACTGAAGACAGGCTTCATCAACCAGTTTTTTCACATCCAGGTCCGGCTGGGCGCCTCTTTTTTCAGACACCCACGCAACGGCTTTTTTCAGGGCATTGCCCTGGGGCATGACAGTGGACATATACACCTTCCTTAACAGGCTGCTAATCAATCAGTTTATAATTCCGGCAATTCAATAGGTCGGCCTATAGCCTGTTCAAATCCGTATCCCGCACGGATCAGAGACATTTCATCAAAATGCCGGGCCATCATCTGAATTCCCATGGGAAGTCCGGTAGTGGAAATCCCTGCGGGCACTGAAATACCGGGAAGCCCTGCCATATTGCAGGACAGGGTAAAGATATCGCTTAAATACATGGTCAAAGGATCTTCCACTTTCTCACCGATTTTAAAGGCAGGCGTCGGTGCCACAGGAGACAGAATAATGTCGCATTCGTCAAAGGCCCGCTTAAAATCATCCATGATCAGGGTCCGTACCTGGGAGGCACGACCGTAATAGGCATCATAATACCCCGAAGACAAAGAATAGGTGCCGATAATGATCCGGCGCTGGACTTCGGGTCCAAATCCTTTGGACTTGGTTCTTTTGTACATCTCAATGAGGTCATCGGAATCCATATCCCTGACCCCGTATCTCACCCCGTCGAACCGAGCCAAATTGGCACTGGCTTCACAGGGGGCGATTATGTAGTAGGCCGCCACTACATAATTGGTATGGGGCAGGGAGATCTCTTTAATGGTAACACCCAACCCTTCCAGGGTTTTCCGGGCGCTCTCAAACATTGTTTTGACTTCGGGATCAATGCCTTCAAGGCTTAAAAACTCCTTGGGAACACCTGCGGTCATTCCGGCAAGGCCCTTATCCTTAAACATGGCAATGCCTTTTGTGAAATCGGACATCGGTTCAGGGGCACTGGTGGAATCTTTGGGATCATGACCGCCCATGAGATTGAGCATAATGGCGGTGTCCGTCACATTCCGGGTAATGGGTCCCACCTGGTTCAGAGATGACGCATAGGCCACCACACCAAACCGGGACACCCGGCCATAGGTGGGTTTCAGGCCCACAACACCGCAATGGGAAGCGGGCTGACGAATGGAACCGCCGGTGTCCGTGCCCACGGCCCCGGCACAGAACTGCGCCGCCACGGCAGCGGCAGATCCGCCGGATGAACCGCCGGGCACATAGTCTGTATTCCAGGGATTTCGAGTGGCAAAAAAGGCCGAATTCTCGGTGGAAGACCCCATGGCGAATTCATCCATATTGGCCTTGCCGATGAGCACGGCATCCTGGGCTTTGAATTTTTCCACCACCGTGGCGTCATATTGGGGCACAAAATTTTCAAGAATTTTAGATGCACAGGTGGTTTTCACTCCCTTGGTACATAACACATCTTTCAGGGCCACGGGGATTCCGGTAAACGCCTGGTTCTCCCCTTTGGCAATAATCCGATCCGCCTGTTCGGCCTGTTCCAGGGCAAGTCCCGGGTCAACAGTGATAAACGCTGAAATGGTGTTGTCATATTTTTCAATACGGTCAAGGAAGGCCCGTGTCAGTTCAACAGAAGATATTTCCTTTTTGGCCAGAAGGGCCTGGGCCTGGGCAATGGTCAGGGTATGCAGATTCATTATATTTCCTTACGCTCTTGTCTATTTGGGGGCTGCTTCGCGCCTAAATTGAAACTCGTGTTTGGGTGAAAAATTGCCCATATGCAACGCAGCAAAACTTGTAACCTTAAGCAACCTCATGGTTGTGAGGCCCGATTTTATGATTTGGCAAATTTTGTTGCAACGCCGCAGATGGGTGATTTTTGGCCCAAACACTACTTACTTCACCACTCTTGGCACCACATAGAAGTCATGGTCACGTTCCGGTGCATTGGCCAAGGTTACATCCGGACCCGGTGACGGTTGTTGCTCGTCTTCCCTGAGCACATTGTTCATAAACGCCGCTCCGGATGCCGGCGTCACCCCCTCAACATCCACGTCCTTGAGGGCATCAATATAATCAAGGATATCACTGAGCTGTCCTGCCAGGGTTTCCTTTAGTTCATCATCCACATCCAGCCGGGCCAGATGGGCCATTTTTTCCACTTCCTGCTGTGATATTTTCATTTTTATTCCTTTTTGATGACCATGCCGTTAACACCTGCCCCGACAAGCTTTTCCAGACGGACTCTGGCCGCTTTGTAATCGGCAAAAGAGCCGGTTCGAACCCGGTACCAGGTCTTTCCGTTGATCGTCACACTGGCCCGATAGGCGGCAATCCCCTTTTCATTCAAACGAACCATCTGGGTCAGGGCATCATTTAAATCTTTATATGACGCAACCTGAATGGTGTATCCACCATGGGCAGGTGCCGGTACTTTCCCGGTATCGGGTTTGGTTTCTTTGGGTTTCGCATCTGTTTTTTTGCCCGCTTGGACTTTTGACTTTAAAACCTTGGGGGTAAGCTGGGTCATGGTTTGTTTTTCAGCGGCTTTTTTATATGTTTTTACCGAAGCACTCTTTTTAGGTGACGGTGACGGGGCAGTCGCATTACCATAGCCCTGCCCGGACTGATGCCAGGTGGCCAGTTTTCTACTGCGCTTGACAGGAATGTCTTCAGCCCGGGAATTGTTCAGTGCCGGTTTCATCGAAGCTGTTTTTCCGGTTTCCGGCCCCGGGGTAATTTCCCCGGAATCGTCTGCTGTTCCTTTAACCGGATAGTACACCGGTTCATCAAGGACGTCATAAAATTTAAGATCTACTTTTCCCTTTTCAGGAAGGTTGGCCGAAAGCTCACTGAGCATTCGGCCAAGATACTCCTGGAAAGGCCGGGTTTCAAACAAGACAGGACTTGATCCTCTGCCCACAAGCAGCCCAAGACCAAACATCCAGATTCCGATTAAAAAATACCTGCCATATGTCCCAACACCACGAATCTTAAACTCTCCTACATTCTTTCAGGGGCAGACACCCCTAAAAGTGACAACCCGTTGCGGATTACTTTTTTAACCGCCAGAACCAGAGAGAGCCTTGCCAGAGACAGCGGTTTATCGTCCATGATAACCTTATGCTGATTGTAATAGGCATGAAAAGCCGCAGCCAAGGTCATCAAATAGGTAAAAATAACATGGGGGTGAAGGGCTGCGGCACTTTTTTCCACCTGTTCTTGAAAACCTGCAACCTGCTTGATCAGCTTGAGTTCCTCTTCGGTCAAAAGTCTCTCAAGATTCATACCAACTTTAAAATCTGTCTGGTCAATGAGACCTTCATCCTTTGCCTTGTTTAAAATCCCGGTAATCCGGGCATGGACGTACTGCACATAATAGACAGGGTTATCAGAACTCTTCTTTTTAGCCAGTTCAAGGTCAAACTCAAGCCCGGAATCATAACTGCGGCTTAAAAACATAAACCGCGCCGCATCCTGTCCCACCTCGTCCACAATGTCTTTAAGCGTGACAAACTCCCCTGCCCGGGTGGACATCTGCACGGGAGTCCCATCCCGCAACAAATTGACCAGCTGGACCAGAATCACATCAAATTGTTCGCTCTTTCGTCCCGTGGCCACCACTGCCGCATCAATACGCTTGATATAGCCATGGTGGTCCGCCCCCCAAACATCAATGACACGGTCAAACCCGCGCTCGTATTTTTCATCATGGTAGGCGATGTCCGATGCAAAATAAGTGGTCAGTCCGTTGTTGCGCACCACCACCCGGTCCTTTTCATCCCCGAATTTTTCCGTACGAAACCAAAGTGCCCCGTCTTTTTCGTAAATCAGGTCTTTTTCTTTGAAATTTTCAATGGCTGCCTGGACCCGGCCCGAATCATAAAGGCTTTGCTCGCTGAACCAATTGTCAAACCGGACACCGAAATCATCCAAATCAGACCGGATACCGGCTAAAATTTTACCGGCGGCAAATCGTGCACAGATTTCAACACCCTGTGTTTCATCGGCATCAGCAAGGTCGTTTCCCTGGGCATCAAACACCTGCCGGGCAATGTCCCGGATATAATCGCCCTGGTAGCAGTCCTGGGGGAAATCCACAGTTTTTCCCTGCATCTGTTGCAGGCGAAGCCACACCGATGTACCAAGGGTTCTGATCTGGCGGCCGGAGTCATTGATATAATATTCCTTTTGCACTTCAAAGCCTGCAAAGGAGAGAATATTGCCGACGGCATCCCCTACAGCAGCCCCCCGGCCGTGCCCCACATGAAGGGGGCCCGTGGGATTGGCCGATACAAATTCAACCTGGACACGCTCCCCACGGCCCATGTCTGAAGCGCCAAAGGTTGCATCCTGTTTCAGCACTTTGTCCACCACCGGGTGCCAGGCCCCGGGAGATAAAAAGAAATTGATGAATCCGGGTCCTGCCACCTCTATTTTTTCCAGTACCGAACCCAAAGGGGTGTGGGAAATGTCGGACATGACTTCAACAAGACTCTTGGCAATTTTTGCCGGGGCCATCTTCTGCAATTTTGCCGACACCATTGCAAAATTGGTTGAAAAATCGCCCTGGCCTTCATATTTAGGGGTTTCAACCTCAAATTCCGGCACCTGGTTAGAAGGCAGCAGTCCCTTTTCAAAGGCAGTGCGGACCGCATCCAGGACCATGGTTCTGATTTTTGTTTTCATAAAGGATTAATTCTCGTGTTCGGAAGTATCTTCAGGGGTGAATTTAGGGGTATCGTCCTCGGAATCAATTTCTTTAATTTCGTCTTCCTTGGTGTCCCCATCTTCATCTAACAGTTTATCCAATTCTACATCATCATCTTCAAGGGTAAAGTCCTCTTCCCCGGGCAATGTGTCAATATCATTAAAATCAATCACCATTTTATCCGATTCAGGATCGGCAAAAAATCCAACGGCATTTTCAAATAATTTTTCGGACAAATCCCTGGTAGGGAAAAAACTGCGACGGCGAAATACGGCAAGAAACGCATCAAACCCCTCTTTACACGCCGCACTGATGGCGTCAAGATCATAGTCTTCTTCATGCAAAGGCAAAACCACACCCGGATCCACCTCGGCAGATTCAAGGACAGTCAATATATTGTCCTTTATATTTTTTTCAAACCTGATTTTCTGTTTCATTGGATTCTCCTGTTATCATCCATTAACTTGAAACTTCTTAATATAGCCCAACCAATTCCCGTGTCAATAATTTAAATCTGTCCCGGCATTAAACATATTTTTCCGTCCCGACATTAAACGTATTTTTTTAATTGACCCATCCGAGATGGGATGTTATATTGCTCTGGTTGATTTCGGAGGAGTGGCCGAGCGGCTGAAGGCGGCGGTCTTGAAAACCGTTAGGTGTCAAAGCCTCGTGGGTTCGAATCCTACCTCCTCCGCCAAAAACGACTATCCGGAGAAGTGCATGAGTGGCTGAAATGGACCGCCTGCTAAGCGGTTGTACTGGGAAACTGGTACCGAGAGTTCGAATCTCTCCTTCTCCGCCAATAGAATACGATGCGGGCTGAAACTTAACATGGTTTCAGCCCGTATTTTTTTAGACGTCATGAACTTTACCTTTACGTTTCCATGCACGGTATAACGCCCCATTTAGTTTTTAAATGACTTTTTAATGGAAAAATACCGAATCTATCTGATATACTTTCTATATCAAAAATCTTATTTGCCTGTCAAAAAAGACGAAAATCTTTTTTATAATATGTCAAAGGAGATAGACCATGCAATGCCATGAAGTGGATTATGAAATTTTTGGAGATGACATGCAGGCCGTAGAAGTGGAGCTGGATCCCGGCGAAACCGTCATCGCCGAGGCCGGTGCCATGAACTGGATGGAACAAGG
>Ga0193965_1000534_pt1 | contig 11800 bp, 15 predicted proteins | sample FB_8_MG_FD_140330 | JGI IMG/M metagenome (GOLD analysis project Ga0193965, IMG submission 140330) | Microbial mat bacterial communities from the Broadkill River, Lewes, Delaware, United States - FB_8_MG | ecosystem: Environmental > Aquatic > Freshwater > River > Microbial mats | place: USA... | reverse complement strand
TCACTTACAGCAACACCACCAGCATTAGCTGCTTTTGCAGGTCCAAAACAGATTTTGTGAGACAAAAAGTCGTTCACTGCTTTTGGAGTTGATGGCATATTTGCACCCTCAGTTACACTCACACAACCATTTACAATAAGGTTTTGAGCATCTATATCGTTGAGTTCATTTTGAGTAGCACAAGGAAATGCTGCATAACATGGAATATCCCAAACTGCATGCGCACCCTCTGGATACTCCTCAACAGGGATATATTTCGCCTCTGGATGTGTTTTTATATACTCTTCAAGTGAAACCCTTCTCTCTAACTTTAACTCTTTAAGTAATGCTAAATCAACACCACGAGAATCATATATTGTACCTTTAGAATCTGTACAAGTAACAGGAATTGCACCAAGGTGTTGTAGTTTTTCTATAGCGTGAAGTGCTACATTTCCAGCTCCACTTACAGTACAGATTTTACCCTCTAAAGATTCTTTGCCCTCAATTTCGAGCATTGTTTCAGTAAAATATACTGCTCCATATCCGGTTGCTTCTGGTCTCATAAGTGAGCCACCGAACATAAAAGGTTTTCCAGTTAAAACACCCTCATACGATGATGTGATTTTTTTGTACTCACCAAATAAAAAACCTATCTCTCTAGCTCCAACACCAATATCACCAGCAGGAATATCTATACGAGGTCCAATATATTTATGTAACTCTGTCATAAATGCAGAACAAAATTTCATAACTTCAAAATCACTTTTCCCTTTAGGGTCAAAGTCACTCCCACCTTTACCACCACCAATTGGTAAACCAGTAAGTGAATTTTTAAGAATCTGCTCAAAACCTAAAAATTTCAAAATCCCCTCATTTACAGTTGGGTGAAAACGAAGTCCACCTTTATATGGCCCAAGAGAGTTATTAAACTGTACACGGTATCCAGTATTTACTTTAATATTTTGATTATCATCCATCCAAGTTACTTTAAATTTAAAGATTCTATCTGGAACTACCAATCTATCTAAAATAGCGTGTTTTGCATATCTTTCATCAGATTCTAAAAGGGGTGCTATTGAGTAGATAACCTCCTCCATCGCCTGATAAAAAACCTTATCTTGTTCACAATTTTCTGATTCATATTTTTTGATTTCTGATTCTGCTAATGACATCTATTTTCCTGTTTTATAATTTAATTTTTCATTGATGTTTTAATCATCATTCTTCTTAAGTACGCTATTTTACTTTGTAAAGGTAAATCTTTTGGACAAACATCTTCACAACCTAAAAGGGTCATACAACCAAATACACCATCCTCATCACCAATAAGCTCATAATACTCTTCATCACTTCGCTTATCTCGTGGATCAAGATGATACCTTGCAACCTTGTTCATACCTACAGCACCAACAAAATTTGGTTTCATCTGTATTGTACCACATCCAGCCACACAACACCCACACTCAACACATCTATCGAGTTCATAAATCTCATCTGCTAACTTTGGTTCCATTCTTTGTTCTAGTTTATCAACTTGCAACTCATTCTCTTTATCGTGAATCCAAGTTTGAAGTCTTTCGTTGAGACCTCTCATCCATTTTCCATTATATACCGATAAATCTCCTATAAGCTCAAAAAGTGGTAATGGAGCGAGAGTAATATGGGTATCTAGTTTTTTAGTGAGTGTTCTACACGCTAAAGTTGGGCGACCATTTACAAGCATAGAGCAACTCCCACAGATTCCAGCACGACATACAAAATCAAACTTGAGTGCATTATCGTGATGTTCTCTTATCTCATTGAGCACCACAAAAAGGGTCATCCCATCAGCTTCTTCTATCTCAAAACTCTCCATGTGAGGAAAATCATTTGGGTCATGTGGGTCAAATCGTAAAATACTTATAGTCAGGATTCTAGGTTTGTTTTCATTACTATTCATATATTCTCTCCCAATCTTTCATTTATGCCACGATATTTTTTTGGTAGTTTATCAAGGTAAGGCATAAGTGCATTTTGAATCTCAAATCTACTCGCACCATCAGATTCTAAGCTCTCTTTTATCGCATCAACACTCTCTTGTCTCATTTTGGTATCTGGGTGGTGAGAGGTCAAGTCTTTACCGTAACCACGAAATCCTGGAGGCATCTCCATCTTTGAGATAGGAATCTCTTCATAACTTACACTCGGCATTGTATCATCTTTTGCTCTCCACGATGTGATGGTTCTTTTGAGCCAGTTTTTATCATCTCTTGCAGGGTAATCCTCTCTTGAGTGTGCGCCTCTACTCTCAGTTCTTAGTAGTGCTCCATAGGCCACAGTGAGTGCAACTTTAAGCATTTTTTGTGTTCTGTAGGCATTTACTAAAGCAGGGTTTGCTGCACGAGATTTTGAGCGAAATACTTCTATATTTTTACTTCGTTTTAAAAGCTCTTCGAGTTCTGTTACAGCCTCTTGTAGGTGATCACCATTTCTAAAGATTCCCACCTTATCCATCATAATCTCTTCCATACGACGACGAAGAACATAGGCATCTTCACCATTTTCTTTACTTAGGAGTGCATCTATTTTATCTTGTTCTATTTGTATAAATTTTTCAACCGTTGTTGAGTGTATATTCATAGCACTTTGAGGGGATTCTATATAGTCACTAATATACTCAGCCACAAGCATCCCAGAGACAACTGTCTCACTTACAGAGTTTCCACCCAAACGGTTAAACCCGTGCATATCCCAACACGCGGCTTCACCACAAGAGTATAGGCCCTCTAAGGTTTGAGATTCTCCTGTGTATTTTGTTCTTATGCCACCCATAGAGTAGTGTTGTGTTGGGCGAACAGGAATCCAATCAACAGCAGGGTCAATCCCCAAAAAGTTCTCACAAATCTCTTTTACTTCACGAAGATTCTTCTCAATATGCTCACGACCCAAAATCGTAATATCTAGCCATAAATGGTCACCATAACGGCTTTTTACCCCTTTACCTTTTCGCATATGTTCTGTCATTCTACGACTCACAACATCACGAGAAGCGAGTTCTTTTTTCTCAGGTTCATAATCTGGCATGAATCTATAACCATCTTTATCAAGTAAAAGACCACCATCTCCACGACACCCCTCAGTGGTAAGAATCCCTACAGGAACAATTGCCGTTGGGTGAAACTGTATCGCTTCCATATTTCCAAGTGTTGCAACACCCGTCTCAAGTGCAATGGCTTGACCCATCCCTTGACAAATAATCGCATTGGTAGAAACGCTATAGATTCGCCCATAACCACCAGTGGCAATTGTAGTAGCCTTTGATATGTAAGCAACTAATTCCCCACTCATCAAGTTTCGAGCTACTGCTCCAAAACAACGCCCATCCTCATGAATCAAAGAGATAGCTTCAAGTCTTTCGTGAATCTCTACCTTATCTTCATGCGCTTTATTATCCATTGCATAGAGCATTGAGTGACCTGTTCCATCTGATGTATAGCAAGTTCTCCACTTTTTAGTACCACCAAAATCACGAGCCGTTATCAGCCCATGCGCTTCATCTTTTTCTGTAATAGTTACTTTTTGGGCATTGATAATAGCGCTATGCTCCCCGCGATGTACCCTACTCCAAGGCACACCCCAATGAGCAAGTTCACGGATAGCTTTTGGTGCACAATGCACAAACATACGAGCTACCTCTTGATCAGCACCCCAATCACTCCCTTTAATGGTATCTGAGAAATGAACATCTTCATTATCACCCTCACCCATTTTACAGTTCGCCAAAGAAGCCTGCATACCACCCTGAGCAGCAGCCGAGTGACTTCTCTTTGGTGGAACAAGTGTAAGAATCACGGCATCATGCCCCCTCTCTTTTACCCCAGTAGCCACCCTAAGCCCAGCTAGACCACCACCGATTATGAGTACATCTGTGTAGATTATTTTCATTTTTCACCTTTACTTAATTTTCTTCTAATAATTTCTTAAACTCATCTTTGTTTGGCAATAAGGGTCTTTTATCACATCTTGTTATTAGTATGTAAATCTATATATTAGAACTCATTTATAGGATATGTTTTTAGTTTACCAGATTTTATAAGTTCAGCTTGATGAAAAGAATCTTTAATAATTTTTATCTCTTCATAAGTCTCTTTTTGTTGATCTGAATCTAGTTTTTTATAAGCACTAACAGTGTCTAATTTTTTTGCTAAATCATCTTTTACATCTAATACCAATTGCATTTTAGACCCTTTATTTTATCTTTTACCTATAATAAGTTTTTAACGAATTTCAAAAGTGCTTCTAGTTGTTCTATATATTGATGAGCATCATCTAAATCATCATGAATAACAGCATATCTACCCTCAACTGCAAAATCAGTTAAAGGTATAAAATTATCAATATAATCAACTGTTTCAATATTATTTTCATTTAGTAAATATATGAGATTCTTAATATCATGTGTATGAGGAAATTTTACTTGCTTATAATCCAATAGTGTTTTGATAACTTTTTCTGCACATTGTTGTAGATGAAAAAAAACAACTTCTAAATTAAGTTCAATTTTTCCCTCTTCAAATGAATCTAATACCACCTTAGCAGTATTTAAATCAACAACTGCTTTTTTGATTAATATCTCATACTGTTTTAAGAATTTTGTTGCCATAAAACAATCCCCTTTTTATCCATTTCATAATAAACTGAGTTAATCTCATTCTTATAAAATTCATACTCATCAAGCTTAGGATTCAAAATGTCCATAGGCATTTTAATATCATCTAAAAGCTCTCTAATTTTACGCTTCTCTTCAAATTTATTTGCATAGTCTCTCTCAACAACACAAATATCCATATCACTATTTTTATTTGGCTCTCCATAAGCATAACTACCAAAAATAATAATTTTAAGAGGGTTCAAGGGTTTTAAGCATTCAACAATTTCATCTTTCATCTCTTGAGATAATCTATATATATTATTTTTCATTTTATTTTCTCCTTGTGTTTTGTCTTATAGAAATAACAAATTGATAGATTAAATAAGCGATTATCACTTTAGCTATAAAATCTATCTCTGTCATATCATTACTACTAAGTTTTGAAAAAGGATTAATTTGTTTAAATAACTCAAGAATAGGTATCTTGTTGAAAATAAAATTATAAAATATTGCTATAAACAATGAAGATACATAATAAATTTTAGACTGAAAAAGTTTTTCATAATATATTGACAATAACAACAAAAAAACAAATGTCATAGACCCATAAATAATATCAATTTCAAACTTAATTTCTTTCAATTGTAAAATAGTTACAATCATTCCAACAATAAAAATCCATAACAAAGCTAAAAACCAACTTTGAGAGTGATTTGAAGATATACTATGAAACTTAAAAACTAATTTCTCAAAAAAGTTATCTGTCCACAATAACTTATCATCCATCTCGCTCATCTCCAAAGCATAGAAACGATTAGATTCTATAATGTTATTTTGATTCTCAAAAGAGTGTTTTATGATTCTTGCTGTTTCTCTATTTGCTACATCAATATCTTTTCTTTCATCTTTTATTGATGTGATTTCTAAGAAATTCGCTTCCTCTTTGATAATGGAATCTTCTAAATTTAATTTCTTTTTAAATACAGTTTTTCTAAAGAGAGCTAATTTCTCAAAAGTTGTATATTTAAAATTCACATCTTGATTAAAAGTAGTTTCTGTAAATACAGATATATCTTTTAAAGTAGTTTCCTCAAAACTCAATTCTTCTACAATACAATTTCTAATTTCAACCTTACCGTAAAATTTTGAGCCATTAAAATTCAATTTATCTAAAGGTTTATTTTTAATTTCTATTTTTTTTCTACTAATAGAATTATCTAAGGTCAATTTTTTTAAATTTGATTTTTTATCTATTATTAAAGAATTTAAATTACAGTTTATAAATTTCACTTCTTCTATATCTGTAATATTACATATTACCTTAGATTCCTTTTCATTAGGAATTGCTTCAGTAACTAATGTAGTAACTTTAGTACTACTAAGATAACTTTCATCATTCTCATCTTCTTCTTCTAACTTACTTTGAATAATTCTCATTATTTCTAGCGTATCAATATTAAAAGTAAACTCTTCAACATCATAAAAATTAAAGTTTTTAAAAGTCAATATATTATTTTCAATTATAAAACAATCAGTTTTAAATACTAATTTTCCACCCCTTATATATATATGTTCTAATCTAAATGTTTTATTTAATTTTTCTTCTTCAGTGGATTTATTATCTATCATTTTACTAAACCTCTTTCCTATGCCCAACACGAATAAATCCTTGTTTCTCTATATTTTTATAGCTATCAACCAATAAATAAACTAATTCCATTTTATGCCTTTATTTTTAAAAATATCAATTGTATGTACGCACCACCACAAAAATGTGGGGACAAGAAGAAACTCTTCGAGGCTTCGAAAATGATATTATCTAATGCCCCTCAATCACAATACTCTCTGATTTATACTTCACCCCATCACTAAAATCGTGATTAATCCCTATGTATGTATATTTTGCTAAAGATGCTAAACCTATAACTATATATACAGCTATCATAGTTTTCATGATTATTTTGAAAGTTTTTCTTGATACTTTTGTGTTTTTACCTTCCATAAAACCCCATTTTAGAGCTAAACGGTAGAGACCTACAAAAGCGTGAGAGACTACAGATATTAGAAGTGCGAAATATAAAAAGCCCATGTATTCATCTACCACTCTGCTAGAACTTGCAAAGGGGCCAATATTTGCAGGTTGTGTCATCATAATGTAGAGATGTACAGAACCTATAAAAAACATGATAAACCCTGTGATTACTTGAAGCATCCATAACGATGTGTCTTCATGTTTCATGCTTGTTATATGGTTTTTCATAATTTTGTATTTTTTATAGTCTGCTGGAAACTTTCTCATAGCCACACCAGCATGAACTACAAATATAACCGAAATAGCTCCAGCTAAAAACGAGATGATTCCCGGATAAGTTTCACCAAAAAAGTAATACCCCTCAAACATTATAGTTACTCTGTACATCATCTCATTAGAGATAAGAATCGAAGCTTCAAATAAAATATGCCCCATAATAAACACAGCTAAAATCAAACCTGTTGCACTTTGAATAAAATCTAATCTTGCTGGTGTTTTATCTATCTTTTTTTGCATACTAAACGCTCCTTATTTAATAAGCACATTTTACAATATTAATATTACATTTTAGCGATATTGATAGTTTATATGTTATTATTTTATCAAAAAAGGCTCTCTTATCTTTTATACACTTATCCATACCATACATATTTATTCAGTTTTTATCTACGGTGGCTTTTTATTTGTTGATATTTTATTTTTATCTAAAATGAAACAAACTCTTAGCGAAGAGGAACATAAAATTGCTAGAGAAGCGATTATGATTCATGTAAGAAAAGTTGTCCCTTATGCACTTATGGTTGCCGTTGGAAGTGGTCTTTATATGATTACTCAGATTTTTGGAGAGATAAGCGAAGATGGAATGAGTAGTTTTCAAATTATGCTGAGTATCAAAGCTTTTTTAGCTTCTTGGCTTGGTTTGAGGGGTATTAATCAGAAATTTTTTGGGATTAACCCGTGGGTTTTTAAGAGTCACCTGTTTCCGTTTAGTTTTGTAGTGGTGATTATTTTACTTTCTCAATTGATGTATATCTAAGAGAAGTTATTTAAAACTTCTCTTTTTTATTAATCTTCTTTCTTAGCTTTTCTGTTAGCTTTTTTCTTTTTAGCAACTTTTTTCTCTTTTGCTTTTTTGTCTAATTTTGCTTGAAGCTTAAGTTTTGCTTCTTTTACTGCTTTTTTAGCTCTAACCGCTTTTTTATGAGCTTTGTGTTTAGCTAATTTTTTAGCCTCTTGTTTTGCTTTTTTAAGTGCTTTTGCTGCTGCTTCTGCCATTTTATCTTTCCTTAATTTAAGTTGTAACCCAAGTATAACCTTTAAATATTAAAAATACTATGAATTTAATGAAAAATAATTTTTTAAGCACTATTAGGTCATACTCTAACTAAACTAATAAAGAGAGAATAATGTTTGAACTTATCACAATTTTACTCCTACTATCTATCCTCATAACTCTTTACAGATTCCTAAAAGGTACAACACTTAGCGATAGGGTTGTTGCATTTGATGTTATGAGTGTTATGTCTGTTTCACTTTTAGTGATTTTAGCCCTTTACTTCCAAAGAGATTTTTATCTTGACATTGCACTTGTTTTTGGGCTTATTGGGTTTTTAGGCACTACTGTTTTTGGTCGCTATATAGAGAGAGGAATCTAGTATGGAGTACATTGGTTCAGTTTTTATACTCTTAGGTGTGTTGGCTTTTTTGGTAAGTGCTATAGGATTACTTCGTATGCCTGATGTTTATACTCGTATGCACATAGGAACAAAAACTACAACTATTGGGACTATGTTAGTGATAAGTGGAGCGATTTTCATAGAACCCTCTTGGGCTTGGAAACTGATTCTTTTAGCTATTTTTGTACTTATTACAAACCCTCTCTCATCATCTGTAATAGCAAGAGCTACCCATAGTAGTGGTACAGTTTTAGATAATGATGAGTTAAAAGAGGTTTCAAAATGACAGGTATTCTTATTTTAGTTACATTTGTAGGGCTTGTAGTTATCGCCTTTGCTTCCATCATCCAAAAAAAACTTGCAGATTCTATTATCCTTTTTATGGGTGTTGGTCTTGGAAGTGTGATTCTATTTTTCACATTTAAAGCACCCGATGTTGCTCTTACTGAAGCTGTTATCGGTGCTGGGATTAGCTCCCTTATATTTTTGATGGCACTGAAACATTTAGGGGAAAGAGCATGAGTTTTAAAAGAGAAGTACCAACTACTGTTATGAGTGGTTTTGCACTCAGTGGTGTTTTAGTTTTAACTATCTTAAATATCTTACTTCAAAATATCCCTACAAAAATCCAAACTGCTGGAGATGAACTTCTAAAACTAAACTCTAGTGAGGGTGTAGCAAATGCTGTTACAAGTGTTGTTGTATATTTTCGTGGTTTTGATACTTTGGGTGAGATTGCAGTTCTGTTTATAGCCTCTTTAGGAATCGGTTTGATGTTAGAATCTAATAGCAAATGCGACATAAAAGCTGAGGGAAATTTTATGCTCCAAACAGCTTCAAAACTACTTTTTCCCATCATTATGCTTTTTGGAATCTATGTGATGATATATGGTCATCTCAGCCCCGGTGGTGGTTTTCAAGGTGGTGTTATCATTGCAAGTGGTATTTTACTACTTCTCATATCTCATAAAAATTTCGAAGTTCCCCACAGTGTGATAATTTGGCTAGAGACTTTGGCAGGTGTGAGTTATGTTCTTATCGGGCTTATTGGGCTTGTTGTTTTAGATAAATTTCTTGGTAACTTTTTACCAAATGATATATCCAATATGGGTCTATTACTAAGTGGTGGAATCATCCCTATAATCTACATCATAGTAGGAATCAAAGTTGGAAGTGAGATGAGTATGATAGTTCAAAACCTTATAAAAAGGGATGGAGATGTTTGAGTTTTTCAATCAACCAGAAGTTATAAAAACTATCGTTACTATTGGGTCAATGGCTCTGTTCTTTGTAGGACTTTTTGGACTTTTAACACAGAAACATCTTATAAAAATCTTTATGAGTATCGCTATTATGGAAACGGCACTCTTTTTACTTTTCATCGGTTTGATGTATAAGAAAAGTTTTTTAGCTCCGATTCTAAGTGATGGACAAACTGGTTTTACAAATATGAACGACCCTATCCCACACGCTATGATTCTTACAGCCATAGTAATTGGAATGGCAGTTTTAGCACTTGGGGTTAGTTTTGCTATAGAGTATTACAAACTCACAGGTAAAACAAACATCGACGAGATGACAAGTTTGAGGCATTAATATGAGTTCTATTTTATTTATAGCATTACCATTACTATTTGGATTCGCAACCCCTATCCTCTCCAAATTTGGAAAAAATGGCGTTGTTTTCACCTCAACACTTATGCAAGTTTTTTTACTCTACCTTGCTTTTACTTTAGTAAGTAACCCTGAGCCTTACATAGAGATAATCTCAATTGCCCCACCTCTTGGAATCTCTTTTATTCTCACCAAAGCTTCACTATTTTCTGTGACACTTTTTACATTTTTGATGGTGATTTTTTCACTCTATTATCTCGTGCACAGAAAAACAGATGCTTATCAAAATGAAACTAAATTTTTTATACTTTTAAATATGCTTTTAGCCTCATCTATCGGTCTAGTTCTAAGTTCTGACATTTTCAATATCTATGTATTTTTCGAAATTGCTGGAATTTCAGCGTATATACTCACAGCTTACAAAAAAACTCCATCAGCCCTAGAAGCAGGACTAAAATACCTTTTAACTGGTGCAGTAGCTTCAGTATTTTTAATCTTTGCAATTGTACTTATCTACATAAATATCGGTTCATTAAACCTAGCCGTAATCTCTTTAAGTTTTGATACACTTCCATATAATGTTAAAGTTTTAATCTCGATTCTATTACTCATAGGTTTTGGTTTCAAAGTAGAAATTTTCCCATTAAACTTTTGGGTAAGTGATGTATATGAGGGTTCAAGTTCACTTGTAAATGCACTCTTTTCTGGAATCGTTGTAAAAGCGTACCTGTTTGTATTTTTCCACATTCTGTATCTCTTTTTACCAAGTGGGGAGTTTTCAGTTTTTTTAATCTACTTAGGTACTATAAGTATGTTAGTAGCCGAGATAGCAGGACTCAAACAAACAAATCTAAAACGACTTTTCGCCTACTCATCATTAGGTCAAGTAGCCCTAATATTCACAGCCTTTGCACTACAAAACACAGATGCGATTCAAGGAGCATTGTTCATAGCATTCGCACACTCTATCGCTAAAATGATAATATTTTTAGCCCTAACGACAATACACAAAGAGTACAAAAGTTTTGACATAGAGATTCTAAAAAAACTAAACTCCCCATTCCTAAGAGCCATTATGCTCATAGCAATGTTATCACTCTTAGGAATCCCACTCTTTGCTGGATTTGTTGGAAAGTTTTTAGTTCTAAAATCACTTGCTGTTGAGGGGATTTTAAGTGTACTCATCATCATAATCATAGCCTCTTTACTTGAAGCAGTATATTACTTCAAACTTGTTGGTTTTATGTTTGAAAAAAGTGAGAAAAAAGATATTCTAAAAATTGGATTTACTCAGAAACTTGTGTTTTTACTTTTAGCTGTTTTACTTCTAGTGGTTGGGATGATGCCTTTTGTGGTTTCTAACTTTTTACTTGATGGGGCTAATGTACTTTTAGATTCTAAAGAGTTTGTTGATATGTTGGGTGCTAAATAAATTCAGGTCTTTGAGGTAACAATTTATGACCTCAAGATATAAATAATAATAACATAACTTATGGTTCCATTTTGGAACCATAAGTTTAAGATACAGTTTCTTTATAAAAATTTAAAACTTAGAAATCACAATTCGTGATTTCTTATAAAATATAGGAAGAATATAATAATGACAGAACTTGATGCCTTTCGATATATGTTTATACCAATTACAATAATAATAATTGTTGCCTTAATGAAAAATACATCACATAATACAATTGTAATTTATAAAATATTAATTATAATAGTCACTTTAAATTTTTTATTGTCAGTCTTAAATCCTCAACTTAGTTTATTTAATCTTTTGAGCTTAGATTCACTTAATAGTAATGATAAGGATACATTATGGTCAATTAGAGGTCAAATGGGTGATATTTTAGCTGGTCACTTTAC
>Ga0193965_1000533_pt1 | contig 11814 bp, 9 predicted proteins | sample FB_8_MG_FD_140330 | JGI IMG/M metagenome (GOLD analysis project Ga0193965, IMG submission 140330) | Microbial mat bacterial communities from the Broadkill River, Lewes, Delaware, United States - FB_8_MG | ecosystem: Environmental > Aquatic > Freshwater > River > Microbial mats | place: USA... | reverse complement strand
TAGGCGAGGGTGTCCGCGTTTTCCCTCCATAGATTCTAAAAGTGCAGATTTTTCGCCACATATGTAAGCACCAGCACCACGATGGATCGTAATATCGCAGTTCTCAAGTAGCCCATCTGCATAAGCTTCATCTATAGCTCCTTGGAGTATGTCTTGAAACTGTTTGTACTCTCCGCGAATATAGATATATGCGTGTTTTGCTTTGATCGCACGGCAGGTGATCAAGATCCCCTCGATCAAAAGGTGTGGATCTTTACTTATGATCTGTCTGTCTTTAAAAGTACCCGGTTCACTCTCATCGCAGTTTACCGCTAAAAAACTTGGCTTGTCACTATTTTGTGGCATCAATTCCCACTTATCTCCAGCAGGTGCACCGCCTCCACCTTTTCCACGAAGTCCACTTTTCTTTATGACCTCTATGATTTGTGTTGGTTCTAAAGTGTAAGCTTTTTTTAGAGCTTCACCATAAGCTCCGTTTGCTTTTGCAACCTCTAAGGTGTGTGAATCTTCCAAGTCAAAGCGTTTTGAGACTATTTTTACCTCTCTCATAACAACTCCTCTAAGATTCTGTCAACTTTTGCAGGTGTTAAGTCTTCGTAGTATTTGTCGTTGATCATCATAACAGGACTTGTTCCACATGAGCCTAAACACTCTGCGTGTTCGATCTCTACATCTTTAGTTTTAAGATGCTCTAGTATCTCATCACTGCCGCAAAGTTTGCAAGATAGTGTTTTACAAACAGATACTAATAGTTTCTCTTTTTTCTCAAGCTTGAACATTGTGTAAAATGTTGCGACTCTGTAGATCTCCATAGGTGGCAGAGTTGTGATCTTGGATATCTCATCGATTGCGTCAAGTGATATATAACCATCTTGATACTGAGCCATCCAAAGCAGAGGAAGACTAAGTGCATCTAAAGACGGGTAGCGTTTTTTAAGATGTTCTATCTTTTGAATATTTTCAGTATTGAACGAAAAACTCATCTATCCATCTCCCCGGCAATTATATTTAAACTTCCAAGTGTGAGGATCGCATCTGCTACCTGATAGTCTTGTATGATCTCAGGATACGCAGCCATATGGTAAAAACTAGGTGGTCGCACCTTTACCTTGTATGGTGTTCCGCTTCCATCACTCACCACATAAAACCCAAGTTCGCCATTTGCAGCTTCATATGCTCCGTAGTATTCACCAGCAGGTACTTTAACACCATCGATGGTGAGCATAAACTGATTCATCATCCCTTCGATCGAGCCGTATACACACTCTTTTGGTGGCAAAATTATACTTTTGTCATCTACGTTTATATCTCCATTTGGCAGCTCTTTTACAGCTTGACGGATGATCCTCATACTCTGGTTGATCTCCTCTATTCTTACCATCATACGATCATATGTATCTCCAATACTTCCAACTACCATATCAAAATCAAAACTATCGTAAAAATCATATGGCTTTGCAAAACGGAGATCATAAGCAACTCCACTTGCTCTAAGGTTTGGTCCAGTCCATCCATAGCTGATCGCATCTTTTGCACTTACAGGCGATATATCTTGAAGTCTGTCGTTAAATATACGGTTGTGTTCGATCATCTTTTTAGACTCAGTTATGCCGTAGTCGATCTTTTTTAGTACATCTTCTAAATCATCTTGCCAGCCATCGTAAAGGTCATGTGTCATCCCACCAACACGCATAAAAGAGTTCGTAAGTCTTGCACCTGTCAGTTTTGAGAGAAAGTCATACGCATCGTTACGAGGGTTGAAAAAATACCAATAATTTGTTTGTCCACCCATATCTAATAGTCCTGCTGCCAGACATACAAGATGATCTATAGCGCGTGAGAGTTCTGCTAGGATAGTACGTATAAATATCCCACGATCAGGTAAAGTGATACCAAGCATATCCTCTATAGTTTTAGAAAATGCTATGTTGTTCATAAGAGCTGAACAGTAGTTAAGTCTGTCTGTGTATGGGATGATCTGGTTGTAAGTGTGGTTTTCACAGCTTTTTTCAAAGCCACGGTGTAGATACCCGATCTCACTAACACTTCCTACGATCTTCTCACCATCTAACGCACACAATGTTCTGATCGTTCCGTGAGTTGCAGGGTGTGATGGTCCAAGGTTTACTACCATTAGGTCATCTTCGTGCATGTCAAGATTTTTTTTATCAAGTACGGGTTTTAGCTCATCCATCATATCTTGTGTTTTTGTACAGTAGTGGGCATCTCTGATCCCATAGTCTTTTCTTAGTGGATGACCTACAAACTCTTCATGGTTTAGTATGCGCTTTAGCAGTGGATGACCCTTAAAGTGGATTCCGTACTGATCGTACACTTCACGTTCAGCCCATGAAGCAGACTTGAAAAGTTCAGTTATGCTTTTGACACCTTTTGCTTCATCTTTTACATAAACTTTTATATTTAGCGTCTCTTTAAATTCACGATGTCTTAGTATGTAGATTAGTTCAAACCGTGATGGTGCTTTTGACTTTCTGTAAAGGTTGTCTACACAGGTAATATCTAGTAAAAGACTGAAACCTTGGTTTTCTTTTACATCTAAGATGCTCTCATAGATGTTGTCTTGCTCAACGATCTTAAACGTCATCTAGCTTACCCTTATAGTCTGTGTGTTTAACACTAAAGTTATCTTCACGTTTAAGTTGTCTTTGTATGTCAAGTACAGCATCGATCAAAGCTTCTGGGCGAGGAGGACAGCCTGCTATGTAAACATCTACAGGGACTATTTCATCTATACCTTGAAGTGTAGTATAGTTGTCGTAAAATCCGCCGGTAGATGCACACGCACCCATAGCCACTACCCATTTTGGCTCTGGCATCTGATCGTAGATCTGTTTTAGGATAGGTGCTTGTTTGTGTGAGACAGTTCCTGCAACTACAAGCAGATCAGCATGGCGAGGTGAAAAACGCAAAACTTCCGCCCCAAAACGGCTGATGTCATAACGACTAGCGGCCGTAGCCATAAACTCGATCGCACAACAAGCTGTTCCAAACACAAAAGGCCAAAGTGAAGCTTCACGACCCCAGTTTACAACAGCATCTAGCTTTGTTGTGATCACAGCATCATCTAAAAGGCTGGTGTTACTTAGATCCATTTTAAAACCTTTGATTTATATACATAGATAAGACCACCTACGAGTAAGCCTATAAAAACAAACATCTCTATGATCCCAAAAAGACCAAGTTCTCTTAAGTTTAGTGCCCATGGGAACATAAAAAGTACTTCAACATCAAAGATCAAAAATATGATCCCCACAAGGAAAAACTTAACGTTTATTTTATCAAATACATCTTTATGAGTATCTCTTACACCACCCTCAAAAGGCTCATTTTTTCTTTTATTGTCACTTTTAGTACCGATGTATTTTGTTAAGTGAAACAAAAGTGGAAGCAGTATAACCAAAGCTACGATCATTAAAGATGAAAGCAAGATGTTTGATTGCATGATAACCTTTTGTATTTTTTATCGTTGGCATATTGTGGTATATTTATTGTTATATAGTGCTTAAAGTTTTAAAAAGAATTCTTTGTTGTTTGTTATATTACAAATTTGTAATTTTAGAAGCATAGAGTGTTTAAATTATGTTTATTTTATTGTAGAATACGAAAATATTTTATGGGAGAATGTTTATGAAACAGGAAAAGTTAGATAAAACACCAGCTAAACTTGATTTTACGCAAAGTTTAACTGGTTTAATACTTGCAATTTTCATAATGGGTCATTTACTTTTTGAGGCATCTATACTTATCAGTAAAGAGATGATGTACAAAGTTACTATTATGTTTGAAGGATATTATTTTTTTGGTGAAACTTATCCTGGGATTGTCTCTTTTATGGCAGCTTTCATTTTTGTAGTATTTATTGTTCATGCCGCTATAGCACTTAGAAAATTTCCTGATAACTATAGACAACATATGGCTATGAAAAGACATACATTAGGTATGAAACATGAAGATACATACCTTTGGATTATTCAACTCTCAACAGGTTTTTTAATGTTTTTTATAGGGAGTGTTCACTTATATATGATGATGGCAGAACCATCAGATATAGGACCTTACGCATCATCATACCGTGTAGTTCATGAGATGATGGCACCACTTTATCTTTTACTTTTAATTTCTGTTGTTACACACGCCTTTATAGGTCTATATAGACTAGCCTTAAAATGGGGTTTTTTAGAGGGTAAAAATACTAAAGTATCGCGTTCAAGATATAAACTTCTTATGAGAGTTTTCATAGTTGTTTATATACTTTTAGGTTTAGCATCTTTAGCAAAGTACATAAGCATAGGACTTGAACACGACTATAGTGCAGGTGTTAAAAAGTATAAAAGTGAAACTATAATCATGGAGAACCACTAATGAAAATAATATATACAGATGTTTTGATCATAGGTGGTGGTTTAGCAGGACTTCGTGTTGCAACAGGTGTAAAAGAGCGAGGACATGATGCAGTTGTTTTATCTTTAGTTCCGCCAAAACGTTCACATTCAGCAGCAGCTCAAGGTGGTATGCAGGCATCTTTAGCAAATTCTGCAATGGGTGAGGGTGATAATGAAGATGTTCACTTTGAAGATACGATCAAAGGAAGTGACTGGGGTGCAGATCAGACAGTTGCACGTATGTTTACACATTGTGCTCCAAAAGCCATTCGTGAACTTGCTCACTGGGGTGTGCCTTGGACTAGAGTTAAACGCGGAGATCATCAGTCAATTATAAATGCCCAAAAAGTGACAATTACGGAAAAAGATGAAGCACACGGTCTGATCACTTCACGTGATTTTGGCGGTACTAAAAAGTGGCGTACATGTTATACCTCTGATGGAACTGGACACTCTATGCTTTTTGCAATGGATAATAAAGCTCATGAAGACAAAATAGAGATTCATGAACGTTTAGAAGCTATGGCACTGATCCATGAAGATGGCAGATGTTATGGTGCAGTTGCACGTAACTTAATGACTGGTGAACTTGTAGCATATGTTTCAAAAGCTACAACAATAGCAACTGGCGGATACGGGCGTATCTATAAAGTTTCAACAAATGCGATTATTTGTCAAGGTACGGGTCAGGCACTTGCACTTGAGAGTGGAGTCGCAACTTTAGGAAACATGGAAGCAATTCAGTTTCACCCGACTGCGATCGTACCTGTTGGGATCCTTACAACTGAGGGTTGTCGTGGTGATGGTGGACTTTTACTAGATAAAGATGGTTACCGTTTTATGCCAGATTATGAACCTGATAAAAAAGAGTTGGCTTCACGTGATGTTGTAAGTCGTCGTATGACTGAGCATATGCGTAAAGGCAAGGGTGTAAAAAGCCGCTATGGTGATCACCTATGGTTAGATATAACAATTCTTGGACGTGAGCATATTGAAAAAAATCTGCGTGAGGTTAAAGAGATATGTGAAAATTTTCTAGGGATAGATCCGGCAGAGGAGTGGATCCCAGTTCGTCCGACTCAACACTACTCTATGGGTGGAGTTCGTACAAAATATACAGGTGAGAGTCAAACATTAAAAGGGCTTTATTCTTGTGGAGAGGCTGCTTGTTGGGATATGCACGGATTCAATCGTCTTGGCGGTAACTCAGTAAGTGAAACAGTTGTATCAGGAATGTTAGTTGCTGAGTATATTTCAGACTTTTTAGATACAAATGAGAGTGACATTACAATACATTCTAAAAATGTTGAAAAATTTATCCATAAAGAGCAAGCTAAACTTGACAAACTTCTAGAAAATGAAGGTGGTGAAGATGCATATGTACTGCGTCGTGCTATGGAGCAGATCATGATGGAAAAAGTTGGTATATTTAGAAATGGTGATGACTTAAAAGTAGCGGTTGATGAGTTGGAGAAACTTTTGATCAGAAGTAAAAATATAGACGTATTTCGTTCAAAAAGCCGTGCAGCAAATCCCGCACTTGTAAATGCATACCGCACACAAAAGATGATAAAAGTAGCACTAACAGTTGCAATGGGAGCATACCTTAGAGAGGAGAGTCGCGGTGCACACTCTCGTGAAGATTTTCCTGAAAGAAATGATGAGAAGTGGCTAAAACGTACTATCACTTCTTGGCCGAATGAAGATCAAACACTTCCAACCGTAACATATGAAGATATAGATGTATCTGATATGGAACTGCCACCTGGCTTTAGGGGTTATGGAAAAGATATGACCATACATAATTCAGCTACTAAAGATGCTCAGGAAAAAGTGGATTTATTAAGGGCTAAAATGGAAGCTGAAGGTAAAGACAGATTTGAAATCCAAGAGGCACTGATGCCTTTTAAAGATAAACTACCTAAAAAATATCAGGGTAAAAATGAGAGACTAAATGAAAGGTTGGAAAATGAGTAGTGAAGAAAAACCAAGAATTTTAAAAATAGATATACTCAGGTTTGATCCGCATGATCCTGAAGATTTTCCATCAATGGAGCGTTTTGAGATAGAAGAATCTCATGGTATGACACTTTTCATAGCATTAAATGATATCCGTGAACACCACGATAACTCACTAAAGTATGACTTTGTTTGTCGTGCAGGGATCTGTGGGAGTTGTTCTATGCTTGTAAATGGTCGTCCAACTCTGGCTTGTCGTACACTTACATCAAAACTGGATGAACATATAACTCTTGCTCCACTTCCTCTTTTTGAACTAATAGGCGATCTTTCTGTATTTTCAGGTAAGTGGATGCGTGGACTAAATGAAAAGTTAGAGACTTGGATCCATGACAAAGAAAAAGAACTTGAAGTAGATAAACTAGAAGAAAAGATGGAACCAGAACTAGCAGATGAGATTTATGAACTTGATAGATGTGTAGAGTGTGGATGTTGTGTGGCAGGTTGCGGTACTATACAAATGAGACCATACTTTAAAGGGGCTGTTGGTTTAAATAAAATTGCACGTTACCATTTAGATCCTCGTGATAAAAGAAGTGATGAAGATTATTATGAACTTATTGGAAATGAAGATGGTGTATTTGGTTGTATGACACTTTTAGGTTGTGAAGATGTATGCCCTAAAGATCTACCACTTCAAAGCAAAATAGCTTACTTAAGACGTATGATGTTAAAAACAGCAATAAAAAGCTAAAGATATTAAATAAAATTAAGGAATAAAAAATATGAATACAGAAGAATTAGTAAAAAAGTTTGAAAAACCAGTAGACAGTGTAACACTGTTTTACCAAGCTATGGAAGAGGTAGTTCACTCTATAGCTCCACTTTTAGAATCAGATGAAAGATATAAAAGATTTGCAATACTTGAGCGTTTAGTTGTGCCAGATAGAGTTATAAAGTTTAAAGTTGAATGGTTTGATGATAACCAAAATATACAGGTAAATACAGGTTACCGTGTTCAGTTTAACAATGCACTTGGTCCATACAAAGGTGGGCTTCGCTTTCATCCATCGGTAAATGAGGGTGTTTTAAAATTCTTAGCATTTGAACAGATCTTTAAAAACTCACTAACTGGTTTGCCAATAGGTGGTGGTAAAGGGGGAAGTGACTTTGACCCTAAGGGTAAAAGTGATTTTGAAGTTATGAAGTTTTGTTCAGCATTTATGACTGAGCTTCACAAGTATATTGGTCCTCGTATGGATGTACCTGCAGGAGACATAGGTGTAGGTGCACGTGAGATTGGTTATCTTTTTGGAGAGTATAAAAAGATCACTTCTAAATATGAGGGAGTTTTGACTGGTAAGCCTTTTATGTTCGGTGGTTCTTTAATGCGTCCAGAAGCTACAGGATACGGTCTGATCTACTATACTGAAACAATGTTAGACTTGGAAAATAAAGAGCCTTTGACTGGTAAAGTATGTACAGTAAGTGGAAGTGGAAATGTAGCACTTCACGCAATAGAAAAATTATACCATTTAGGTGCTATTCCAGTTACTTGTTCAGACTCTAAAGGTACTATATATGATTCTCGTGGGGTTGATTTGGAACTTCTAAAAGAGATGAAATTTGAGAGACGTGTATCTTTAGAAGAGTATGTAGAAAAGCATCCAGAAGCTAGATATATTCCAAAAGAAGAGTATCCTGAAGATGGTCATGCAGTTTGGGATATACCTTGTTATGGTGCATTTCCATGTGCTACGCAAAATGAACTAACAGGCATGGATGCGCAAAACCTAATAGCTAATGGTGTTGAAGTTGTAGCTGAGGGTGCGAATATGCCATGTACTCCAAAAGCAATAAACGACTTTTTAAACCATAAAATATGTTTTGGTCCTGCAAAAGCTGCAAATGCCGGTGGTGTTGCTGTAAGTGAGTTTGAGATGGCACAAAACTCAGCAATGGGAAAATGGAGCTTTGAAAAAGTTGATGAAAAACTAAAAAGCACTATGCAGCAGATTGCAAAAAGAGTTATTTTTACAGCCAAAGATTACGGGGTTGAAGGCAACTATGTTGATGGTGCGAATATCGCAGGTTTTAAACGTGTTGCTGATGCTATGATCGCTGAGGGTATCTAAAAATGAAAAGTTTTATGATTAGATTTTTTTTAACTATTGTCTTTTTTGTTTCAGTGCTAAACGCAAGTACTACATCTGAGTCATCATTTATAAAAGAACAACTCTCAATCATAGAACAATTAAATGGCTATCAAAGTGTTAAAGAGATAAACAATGTATTAGCAACAGTTGGTTTTAGTGTAGCTAAACTTTTACTAATACTTTGTGTGTCTATATTTTTATTTTTAATAAGAAGGTATTTATATAGACTAGTTGAAAAAATATTTCTAAAGTTAAACTACACAAAAAAAAGTGCACATGAGATACTTAAGTCTTTAAAATCTACATTTGAATATCTACTTATATTTATTAATATAGATATAGCTATATATATTTACAATGATCTAGTGTCTAGCGAGTTAGTGAGCATGATCTTCGCAATTATATATAGTGTAATATTTACAGTAGTACTATATAAAGTAGTAAACAAAATAGCTTATATGAAAGTTAGAAAGTTAGATACCAGTAACACAAAAGTAAAAGCTTCTGTTATAAATGTAGGTATTAAGATCGTTAACTTTATGATCTTACTCATTGGAATACTTTTAATACTATACTATGCAGGTGTAAATTTAACAGCAGTTCTTTCAGGTCTTGGAATAGGTGGTTTTGCTGTAGCTTTAGCTGCAAAAGATTCTCTTGCTAACTTTTTTGGAACACTTTCAATCCTACTTGGAGATACTTTTAGACAGGGTGATTGGATTGTAGCTGATGGAGTTGAGGGTACGGTAGTTGAGATCGGTTTGCGTGTTACAACTGTTAGAACTTTTGATAATGCTTTAATCTCAGTACCAAATGCAAACTTGGCAAACACAGATATAAAAAACTGGAATAAACGGGAAGTTGGTCGCCGTATTAAGATGAGTCTTGGTGTAAAATATGATTCAAAAAGTCAAGATATAAAAAATGCAGTAAATGATATAAGAGATATGCTAGTAAATCATCCTGGAATAGCAAGTGAAAATACAGAGATAAATAAGATATATGGTTCAAGTGCAAAAATGATATCTTACGAAGATGACAAGGGGATCAAAAAAACACTTCTAGTCTACCTAGATGAGTTTAGTGACTCTAGTATAAATATACTTGTCTACTGTTTTTCAAAAACTGTAAATTGGGCTGAATGGCTTGCTCTAAAAGAAGATGTTATGCATAAGATCATGGAGATCTTTGAAAAAAACAACCTTGAATTTGCTTTTCCTTCTATGTCTATCTATAAAGAGAATTAAAATTTAATTCTCTTTACTTCCTAATTTTTTACCAACAATAAACTACTACTTCTCTCATAATAGTTATTTATTATTAAATTATATATTTTTTTACTAAAAGTAATATGTATTTATAAATAACATTTAAAAGTATAATAATTAATATAAATTTAATATATATTGAGATAGAGTGCACTTTAATTGTTTAAAAAAATTAAATTAGGTTGCATTATGAAGAAAAAAGTATTTTTAATTTGTATGTTGTTTTATAGCATAGCACTGTTTTCATCGAATGATTTAGGAATAAAGTGGCTTGAGCAAAAAGTTCAATCAAGTAATTTAGACTCTGAAATAGCAAATGTTAATCAAGCATCAACTGAGACGTATATAACTTTAAAAAATGCCAATAGCACAATTGACAAGACATCATTGTTAGATAATGTAAATGTTGATATAAATACCACTGAAATGTTATCTCGTAAAATTGCACTTGAAAACTCTACTTTAATAAAACAACAAGTACTGAGTAAACTAAAAAGCTACCAAAATCAAAATGGTGGTTTTGGAGAGTTAGAAGGATATGATTCTACAGTTATCGATACAGCTTTTGCTTTACAAGCATATGGAAAAATGCAGTTTTATGGGGAAAATGTAGAAGCATCAATAAGCTATTTATTAACAATGCAAAATAGTGATGGTTCTTGGAGTGATGGGAGAAATAATTCATCAATATATGTAACAGCAAATGTTTTAAATGCTTTGGCTTATTATCAAACAAATTATTCTATTGAAACTAACATTAAAAAAGCACAAACATTTTTACTCTCACAACAAAAAAGTAATGGGGCTATTGGAGAAATTTTTGAAACAGCTTTAAGTACAAACTCTTTATTGATGACTTTTATGGACCCTAAAAGTTGCGAACCATCACTAGATTATTTAAGAATTACACAATCAACAAATGGCAGTTGGGATAATGACATTTATACAACAGCACTTTCGTTAAATACTTTGTTCAAAGCCCAACAGCCAATCTCAAATCCATCTCTTGCTTCTTTGATAGGAAATGTAGTGGATGGGGATAGTATGCAACCATTATCTGGTATTGCAGTAATTTTAGGAGATATGTCAACTCTAACAGATAGTAAAGGTGAGTTTGCATTTACAGATGTGAATCCTAGTATTTATAATTTGAAATTTTCAAAAGAGGGGTATAGTCCACTTAGTACATCATTAACACTTTCAGCTGGTCAGGTATTGAACCTTGGAACAGTTTCGCTACTGACACAGAGCTCTAAGACCACAGGAACTATACGGGGTGTTATTACTTCAACAACTGGAAAAGCTCTTGCTGGAGTTCAAATTATAGCCGCGAATAAAGCTACAGTAACAGATCAAACCGGTAGTTACCAATTAACAGATCTAGAACCAGGAGAATTCAATATAACTGTATCTTTAGATGGGTACTATATAGCATCTTCACAAAGTAGTCTTACAGCTGGGTCTACAGTTCTTTATTCTCCATCTCTTAAAGCCATTAACTCAGGAATAGCATCTCCTGCATCTGTACATGGAAAGATAGTAGATAAAACAACCTCTACTCCAATAACTGGTGCAACTATAACTTTTTCAGGTGCAAAAACTTATGTGTTAAAAAGTAATAATGATGGAATCTTTGAAAATACAAATATCGATGTTGGAACCTATAATGTATTAATTGAAAAAGTAGGTTATATGTCAATTCAAAGTGTTGTTTCTCTACACAGTAACACTATTTCAGAATTCGGAACATTAACTATGCAACAGCCTGATCCAACAATCACAACTGCAAGTATTGAGGGAATAGTTACCGATACAGCTGGAATAGGATTATCAAATGTAAATGTATCTGTAAAAGACCAAAATACAACTACAGATTCTCAAGGAAATTATCATATTGAAGGTATTGAAGCTGGTGCAATCAGTATTAGTATTAATGCAGACAATTACTACCCTGCAGTAGCATCTGTTGATGCCTTAGCAGGTCAAAATATTGTTTTTTCTCCACAATTAATGCTAATTCCTGAAGCG
>Ga0193965_1000531_pt1 | contig 11824 bp, 9 predicted proteins | sample FB_8_MG_FD_140330 | JGI IMG/M metagenome (GOLD analysis project Ga0193965, IMG submission 140330) | Microbial mat bacterial communities from the Broadkill River, Lewes, Delaware, United States - FB_8_MG | ecosystem: Environmental > Aquatic > Freshwater > River > Microbial mats | place: USA... | reverse complement strand
TGGGCCTGCTGGAACTATAGACGTCATGAACAATCCAAACCAGATGCCCCGGTAACGGTAAGCTATGACATGACCCTCCTGCAGAGGCTAAAAACACAGCGGCGATATTTTGTAACACTGAATCCACAAAACCCAATCCCCCAGCCCCATATAATCAAAGAAATCAATTATACCCATCCTCAATATTCTTTTGACGCATTTAAGTCCCAGGAAGAATTGCCAACCTTGAATGGAGAAAATAACACTTTTTTCTGCGGGGCATATTTCGGGTTTGGGTTTCATGAAGATGGGGTTAAGTCTGCATTACGTATTGGGGAAAAATTCGGGGTAACCTTATGAAATCTCAAATTGTTACAGGAAAAATCAAACATCGTCGCTACTGGCCTGTAAACCATGATCTGTGCTACCCTGTATACATGTATGCCTTTGACCTTGATGAATTTTCGGGTCTCAATCAACGATACCCTATTTTTGGTTACAACAAATCCGCTGTCACATCCATCCATGACAGGGATTACCTTCAGCCCGGAAATCTTCCGATCAAGGAGAAACTATCTGAATTGCTCCGCCGCCATCAGATCAAACAGTCTGTTTCCAATATCACCATGGTTACATCTGCCCGGTATTTTAATTATGTGTTTAACCCGGTCAGTTTTTATTACTGCTATACTGACGATGATACACTTGCGGCAATCATTGCCGAAGTCAACAATACTTACGGAGAGCGGCATCCCTATGTGCTCAAAGCCGGTACGCCGGGACCAGGCAAATGGATGGCAACATTTCAAACCCCCAAAGTATTCCACGTGTCTCCATTCAATAAAGTCGAAGGCATTTACCACTTTTATTTCTCAGATCCCAAATACAAATTGGAAATTAAAATCGAGCTATTCAATAATAACAAAAAAATACTGGGCGCAGAGTTTAAGGGAACAGGTGTGCCCATGACCCCTGTCAATCATTTAAAAACAATAATGAAATACCCTTTTGCCCCTCACTTAAGTATTCCCAGAATATATACCCATGCATTTAGGCTGTTTTTTAGAAAAAAACTAACCTTTAATGATAAACCCATTCCCCAAAGCCCCATGACAATGAAAAAACAAAAACCGGAGATTTTTGAAACCATTTGTCAAAAACTCGTTTTCAAGGCACTGAAAAAGATCACCATCGGCGGTCTTAAAATTAAAATGCCAAATCAGGAAATTATCAGTTTCGGCCATCCCGGAGATTCCCCGCCTGCGATCATGGAAATACAGGACTACAATTTTTTCCCGAGAATCATTTTGGACGGTGAGATCGGATTCGGTGAAGCCTATATGCATGCGGAATGGGATACCCCGGACCTTTTGGAATTGTTAAAGATATTAATTCAGAACCGTGATCATTTTTCAGACGGCAACCTGCTGCTGTCGTTTCTCACCCGGATAAAGGAAAAAACGGCCCATGACAGGCGTATAAATTCCATAAAAAACACCCCGGAAAACATCCGGGACCACTATGATTTGAGCAATGCCTTTTATGAACTTTTTCTGGATAACCAGATGATGTATTCATGCGGCATTTTCGAACAGCCCGGCGACTCCCTGGAAAAAGCCCAGGCGCAGAAAATGATGCGGATCCTGACCCAAGCAGGTATCCGAGAAACCCATCATATCCTTGAAATCGGATGCGGATGGGGTGGGTTTGCGGTTTTTGCCGCCCAAAACACCGGTTGCCATGTGACCGGCATTACGATTTCCAAAGCCCAGTATGACAAGGCCTGCCGGCGAGTAATAGATGAAGGACTTGAAGACCGAATCACCATCAAACTCCAGGACTACCGCCATACGACAGGCAAATTTGACCGAATTGTCTCCTTAGAAATGATCGAGGCTGTGGGGCCACAGTTTTTTCCCACATATTTCAAGCAGGCGCAAACCCTTCTAAAACCCGGCGGCAGGATGGTATTTCAGTCCATCATAATCGAAGATGAACGATATGAAAACTATTGCAAGACAAGAGACTGGATTCAAAAACATATTTTTCCGGGCGGTCATCTACCATGCCTGAACGTTCTTAAAGACACCATATCAGAACATACCGATTTTCATATATCAGATATCCATCACATAAGCACCCACTATGCCACAACCCTGGCGCACTGGCGAAATCGGTTCCTGTCAAATAAGCGTAATATCTACAGGTTGGGCTTTGACGAAATATTCTGCAGAAAGTGGCTCTATTATTTTTCCATATGTGAAGCGGGGTTTTCCGTTGGTGGAATTGACAATATCCAGGTAAGCTTAACCCTTTCACAGAAAAGCGTTTAATTTTTCACAGAGTATCTGCCGCTCTTGTAATGATTCTCCGGTCCCGGGAAAGACGACAGTTTCATGGGGACGCCTGTCTAACCAGAACAATCCAGTATATTGATCCGCCCGTTTTGAAGATGCCAGCCAGACAATGGTATCCGCACCTTGTTCCGGTGTTCTTAAAATCCTTTTCACACGTTGATGAAATTCAGGCATAGACCTTTCAATACCCGGGGTATCCACCCACCCGGGATGCATGGCATTTACCCGGATACCATGTGTTTTAAACTGTTCAGCCCAGATTCGGGTCAAAATGACGATTCCCCTTTTCGCACGGGCATAGGCTTTGGCCCCGTTATACCGCCCCCGGCAGTTTTCAAGATCGTTTACCTCAATTTTCTGGGTATACATGCCGCCGGATGATACATTGATAATTCTCGCAGATTTTGATGCGGCAAGGGCATCCTCTAAATATTGTGTCAATAAGAATACCCCCAGAAGATCCGTAGCAAATGTCTGCTCCAATCCTTCTGGGGTCTGTTTTCGTTCATTAAACAATGCACCGGCATTGTTAATGAGGATATCAATGCACTTCTTAGAAGCCTTAAGCCTTTCTGAGACAGCCCTTATATCCTGCATAAGGCTTAGGTCTGCAATCAGAAAATCAATATGCGGGTTACCTGTCTTTTCAACAATTTCCTGCTGAATCTGTTCAGCCTTTACACGATTTCTTGCGATAATGGTTAAAAAGGCTTTTTTTTCTGCAAGTTTAAACGCGGCCGCTTTTCCAATCCCGGAAGTACCGCCTGTCAATACGATTTTTTTTCCGTATAGCACACCCTTTGGTTCTGACCAGAATCTTCTGCCCAACGCATACCCGAGTCGACTGAACAGGATCATTCCGGGGACTATTAAATGATCTGCAAAATAATCAGGCAGACCGGCCCCTGATTTAAACCACATCTTTTTATTAGGCAGACCTCGGGTTCCGGCAAATTGCTGTTCAAGGCCTGCCATGGCTTTCTCTCCTATTTTTTTCATTACAGGAGACAAAATCTTCCCAAGAACGTTGCCAAACCGATGAAACCGGATATCTGCCTGGTAGTCGATTTGTGTTCCAATGGCTGTTTTGGTAAAAACAATTGTATCCATTGCCGTGAAGGACTCACCAACCCCTTTCAATACAACCCTGGAAAAAGGGGTATATTCAATGATCTCATATTTCATTTTCGGACGTAAGGGGCCAAACTTCAAAACAAGATCATATTGTGAGCCAATGCCTATTTTTTCCTGATGAACCCTGAAAGAAGAAACCACCCCTGGGTCCCAGTCCTGAATATTGCTAAAATCACTTGTATACCTAAAGACATCCTCCAAGGATCGCTCAACGGAAATGGACTCTTTTAATCTTATCATCAGGCCCCCTTTTGTTAATATTCATCCTATGAAATCAAATCCGTTTTGATTTGATTCGCTTATGCAAGGCACTTAAAAACGGTTATTTCTCAAGTGCCAGTAACAAATCATCAACCTTTGGGTGATTACCGGCTTTTTCCGATGAAAAAAAGTAACGTACAGTGCCTGAAGTATCTACGATAATCGCGCCACCAAGTTGAAGTGTGTTTCCCTGAATTGAACCCTGCCGATGCCCTTGTTTCAATGCAGACGCTGCCTTAAATACAGTTCCGATACTAACAAATCCCTTCAAGCCGTTTGAAAACCCTAATGCGGAAAAAACTTTGAGAGAAGGATCGGAAAAGAGTAACCCGCGATATCCTGTCGTTTCACGAAATATCGTGAAGTGAACAGGATCACCCGACCCGACTACGACAAGATTCACCTTGTGTTCATTGAACCGCTCTGCATTACGGGCAAGATCAGCAACCTGCTGACGGCAGAAGACTCATCCAAAATGTCTGACAAACACGAATACCGCTGTTCTTTTACGCCACTGTGTTGATATTTTCACCTGTTCTCTCTGCTCATTTAGAACAGTCAGTTCACCAAAATCTTGCGTTGAAACATTTTCATATGCCATTTTTTAACTCCTCTCAGGATATATTGAATTGACTCTTTACACATAACCTGAATTCAAAAATACTTGGCACAGGCCAAGCCGAAAAGGTCACTACCAACTGCATAAGCTATTTTTATCTATCGTCTTCTGAGCGCAACATATAAACACGTAAAACAACAAAAGGCCTCAATTTTTGAAAACTGAGGCCTTTAACATGTATGAGAAACCCAAATTTATGAAATTTTATTAACCGCCGACGTTACCACCTTCAAGATCTTTCCAGGCCCTGTCAACGCTGCTGCCGACTGTTCCGAATAAATCATCCAGTTCATTTTTCATCGGAGACCAGTCTGACGGGCATTCATTTTCCAGTTGATCAACGCGAACCTGAGCAGTCGTGACCTCTTGTTCAAGCTGCCCGATGAGGGGTAAAATTTTTTCTTTTTCTGCAGAGCCGTAAGTATCTGCAACCTTTTTCATCGCTTCTAATTTTTCTTTCCAAGCACTAACTTCAGCCAACATTGCTTTACAATAGTCTTTAACTTCCATGAGTTTTCCTCTCCATTAAACTAATAAAATAATGAGGTTAGACATATACCATCTTACAAAGGCTGAAAATATCGTCATACAATAACAAATCAGAACAGTCTTTGAAGATATTGGCAGCAACTGACGAAAATTTCATTTGCTGTCAGTACTGCGTTAAGCCTTGTGAGGTGTATTTGAAACTAAAAATTATAATTTTTTTTAAATCGCCGACGTTAACTTTCAAAATCTCCCCAGGCCTTGTCAAAATCTCTCCAGGCCCTGTCAACGCTAGTACCGACAGTTCCGAATAAATCATCCAGTTCGTCTTTCATCGGAGACCAGTCTGCCGGACATTCATTTTTCAGTTGATCAAGGCGAGCCTGAGCAGCCGCTATTTCTTGTTCAATCTGCCCTATGAAGGGTACAATTTTTTCTTTTTCCGCAGCACCATAATTATCTGCAGCCTTCTTCATCGCTTCTAATTTTTCTTTCCAAGCACTAACTTCAGCCAACATCGCTTTACAATAGTCTTTGACTTCCATAATGTCTCCTCTACAATGTAAATTAATGAAATGATGAATTAGTCATATAACTTTTAACAAAGATAAATAGGGGCATCCTTCAATTCTAAATCAGAAGTTCTTTGAATCGCTGCTCAGCAACGGATCTGGATCCCATAAAATTATATGATTATGTACTATACAATAGTATCAGAAAATTGTAACCCTATTTTTCAAATCACCAATTATCACAAGCCTTAAATGGGTCGGTTTACATGATGAGTTCTGCGAATCAATTTGAAGCGCTACTTGCTTTCATCGCCAGATTCCATATTGTTTTTGTCTTGGCTTGATGGTGTCAATTGATTTTCAAAAACCGCGATTGCGTTGTACGAAGAGACTCTCGAGCAGACTCTGCTGCCGGCATACCTTCGATGGCGAGCAGCCATGGAGAGAGTATTGACCCATTTGACCTTAGACAATCTCAATACGATTTTTCCCGTTTTCCTTAGCACGATAAAGGGCCGCGTCAATACGAACAAAAAGATCTTTAATGGACTCTGCGTCCCCGCACTCGGCAATACCGAAAGAGGCCGTCATTTTTTGTATTTCAGAAAATTGGTGGGAATTAATGTATTTATGTAATTTTGCTGCAATCTCTTTTGCACCATGAATCTCCGTATTTGTGCAGACAATTAAAAACTCTTCTCCCCCCCATCGCCCAACGGTATCTGTTTGCCGTACGTTGTTTTTTAAAATCAAAGAGATCTCCTTTAATACCTCATCACCAATGGCATGACCAAACGAGTCATTAACATTTTTAAAATCATCCAAATCAATTAAGATCAGGCTATAGGGGATATTGTATCGCTGCCGGTTATACGTTGCGATCTCAAGATCCTCATTTATTTTTTTTCTATTGGCGCAAAGGGTCAACGCATCTGTATTAGCCATTTCTATCAGCTTTTGATTTAACTGATTCAAAAGGTAATAGCGATAAATAATAAACGCACCAACCCCGGAAAAAAAGACTGCCAGAATAATTGCTATTTTCCAGATCAACGCATGATCGATCCTTTTTTCACCCATTTTAATCCATTTATTATAGATCAAATTATGCTGTTGACTGCTGATGCTTGAAAATACTTTATTAAAGATCTCTACCGCACCCTCATTTGCTTTATTAATTCCCATCCGGTGTTCAAAATCATATTCGGTTTTGCCTGCAATTTTAACATCTATATTTGTATTGTTAATGATATGAACGATGACCGCCAGATGCCCGACAAAAGCAGCCATCTTTCTTTTTTCCAACAATTTAAGCCCTTGTAATACATCGTCGGTCTGGATTAGGGTTATCTGTGGGTAATTTTTTTTTAAAAAAAAGTAGCTGGTATAATTTCTACCGACACCAACCTTTTTACCGTTTAGTTCACTGGTATAGCCAATAAAATCTGTGTCTAATCTGGTTGCGATCACCAGTGGAAAGGTAAGATAAGACTGCGTAAACACGACATTGGGGCCAATGTCATCTCCAATGGATACTGCAGGTATTAAATCAATTCCACCATTTTTAAATTTTGTAATCACTTCATGCCATGCGTTGCTTTGATGGAAGATCATCTTAATACCTGTGGCATCGGACACAATCTTTAAATAGTCTGCAATGATGCCCTGATAATAAGGGAAATGGTCAACATCGGACAACGGTTTCCAATTCACTTCGCTGAACCGCAAAGTTCGTTTCTCATCCAACCATCTCTGCTCGGTATCAGTGAACTTTATTGTCTGGACATTGTCTGCTGCAAAACTTTGCGCAACAACTGCAACACTGAATATCAATCCTGCTAAAATGACAATCCCTTGCACAACAAATTTCATCAACCTTCCCTTTCAATGACGCGGCTGGACAATAGTCATTTTCTATTTTATCATTTAAAAAAAAAATTTTATTTATGATATGATTATTCTCATAGAGATAGCTGAAAATAACAATAAAATATATTCAAGCCATTGAACGCGTTTACAGGCAAGTTTATTCTCCCAAACCAGGCATATAGCATGATATTGTCGAAATTTGACGTCAGCATGGAAAATCAAAATCTTTTTTGCCCATTTTTCAAACCGTTAAAAAATTCGACGGAATGGTTTAAATTTATCAATAAAATCAGGTTCTTTATATACCTACCTGTCGCTCCTTTCGGTTTGATTTGGGGGGAATGACGGGAATCATGATGCAGTGGCCCTGCGCATCACTCGCTGGAAAACACTGAATGGCGTGCGGCGGCGGTGATAGCCACCACCGCCGGATGCTTAAGAATTCGCTCAACAGAAATCGCATAAAACCGTTCCTTGATATTGTTGCACCGGCCGATGATATCCACCTGATACTGGGCTTTGACCTCAGATTCAATAATAGTAGGCGCCATGAATACACCGTCTCCGGCCTGTCCGAAAACCGTCAGCAGCGCATTGTCCTCAAACTCAGCCACCACCACCGGCCGAATGGATAAAGCGTCAAACCATTGATCGAGAGCGCCTCGGAGCCATGACATGGTCATGGGCATTACCATGGGTACGTTATCCAAACAATCCGGGAATTTTTCAGACAGACTTTCCGCCAGTTTTTTTTCCGCAAAAAAAGTGACGCCGCATTCTCCTAAAAAATGATTATAGGTTTTCACGCTGAGGCCAGGCTGGGGCAATCCGTCGGAAATCACCAGGTCAAGATTGTGCAGCGCAAGATCCGCCAGCAGATCCTTTTCCTTGCCTTCGTGGCAAGCCAGACGAACGGTTTTTTCCATACACAGGGCAGGTTCAATCAGCTTTCTGGCCATGAGTTTCGGCACCACATCCACGATCCCTACTTTAAGTGAAAGCGGACCGACCACCGGCCGGCCGTGAATCTGATCCATCAATTCGCGCCCCAAAGGAAATATCTTATCGGCATATTTGAACGCCAGTTGCCCCAGATCCGTGGCTTCCAGCTTTCGTCCCTGTCGGTTGAACAGTTTTCCACCAAAAGATTCCTCCAGTTTAGTCAGCTGGGCACTGATGGTTGACTGCGCCAGTCGGAGTCGTTTACTGGCTGCGGTAATGCTACCCTCTTTCATAACTATCCAAAAATAGTAAAGATGATGATAATTAAGCCATTCCATGCCTTGTTCGCTTTTTTCGAATTGTAATCACTATATTATCTATTTGACCGAAACAACTTCGTTTTTTATTATCTGTTTTTTTCTTTACGGCTGAAACTTAAATATGTGGACACACTATCATGAAGCCGGCAAGAAGGTCCACGATTTTGACGTGAAGATAATGCGGTTTCAAACAGCCGATCAACCCAATGATGGAGGAAGTGACGTATATGAAATATGCAATGAAATTGATGCTCATTACGGCCGGATTACTGGTATTGCCGGTCATGGTTTTTGCCCAGGCGGAGGCCTCCCATGCTGTGGCCGCCGGACTGACAGGCACCGCATACGGATATATTGCGGTGATTTTTTTTATCGTGGCCTATGCACTGGTTCCCCTGGAAAATAATATCCATTTAAGAAAAAGTAAGCCTGTGATGGTTGCTGCCGGTGTGATATGGATTTTGGTGGCGCTTGCCTATGCCGGTATCGGAGATAGCCACACGGCCCATGATGCCATAAGACACAGCCTCATTGAATATGCGGAACTGTTTTTATTCCTGCTGGCGGCCATGACCTACATTAACGCCTTGGAAGAGCGCAATGTTTTCCAGCGGTTGCGGGCGATTCTGGTTTCCCGGGGCTTTTCCCTGAGAAAAATTTTCTGGATTACCGGGATTCTTGCCTTTGTCATCTCCCCGATTGCAGACAATCTGACAACGGCATTGCTCATGGGGGCGGTGGCCATGGCTGTCGGCGGAAAAAACAAAGGTTTCATCAGCCTTGCCTGCATCAATATCGTGGTTGCGGCCAATGCCGGCGGTGCATTTTCGCCATTTGGAGATATTACCACCCTGATGGTCTGGCAGAGAGGCAAGGTGGCCTTTTTCGAATTTTTTTCCATCTTCATCCCCTCACTGGTAAACTGGCTGGTTCCGGCCGTGGTCATGAGTTTTTTTGTGGACAAGGATGTTCCCGAGGCCCTGGACGAATCCGTCACCATGAAGTACGGGGCCTGGGTCATTATGGGGCTATTTATTGCAACGATTGTGACGGCAATCTGTTTCCACAATGTGCTGCATCTGCCCCCGGCCACCGGCATGATGCTCGGGCTTGGATATCTCGGGGTATTTTCCTATCATATCAAGCGCCATGAGAACCAAAGCAATAAATACGATCCCATTCTCGGGGTTCGTGATACCAATGGCATCCCTTCTACCGACCTTATACCCTTTGACATCATGAAAAAAATATCCAGGGCCGAATGGGACACCCTATTGTTTTTCTATGGTATTATCCTTTGTGTGGGTGGACTGGCCCAATTTGGATACCTTGCACTAATCTCTAAATTTATGTACCTGGATCTCGGAGCCACCTGGGCCAACTGCCTTGTGGGTGTCCTCTCGGCCATTTTGGATAATATCCCGGTTATGTTCGCAGTTCTCACCATGGATCCGACCATGTCCCACGGCCAGTGGCTTCTGGTCACCCTGACAGCCGGTACCGGCGGCAGTATGCTGGCCATCGGCTCTGCGGCCGGCGTGGCACTCATGGGAGCGGCACGGGGCACCTACACCTTCGGGGGGCACCTGAAATGGACCCCGGTGATCGCCCTGGGTTATGCCTTAAGCATTATATGCCACCTGTTGCTCAACAGGGCAATGATATAACGGCCACGGGCCGTCCCTGGTCTATCTACACCCAGGCTTCGGCCCACAACAAAAGTTGACATACCTGTGTCGCTTACACAGACGTTCTTATAAAAAACGATGATGGAAAGAGAACAAGGAACCGGATGAAGTTAAAAACGAGGCATGGCCAGCGCAATGATCGTCAAAGATTTAACGGTGCATCTTTGATGGCCTTAAAAAAATTTGAAAAGCGGCAGGTTATTTTATATGCTGCGGAAAACAAATAAATGATGCAACGAATTCTATGGTTTTCTATAAAATTCGGTAAGGACATGCCATGCCTGAACACAAATGCTTAGAACCAGCCCTAAAGGACCTGCCCCATAGGCGGTTCAACCTTCTGACCGGGGAATGGGTCCTGGTCTCCCCCCACCGGACTGACCGGCCCTGGACCGGACAGCAGGAAGAGCCGGACAAGGGGCAATCCGTCCAGTATGACCCAGGATGCGACCTGTGCCCGGGCAACCAACGGGCTTCGGGCAACACCAACCCAATGTACACCCAAACCTTTGTTTTCACCGATGACTTTTCTGCCCTGCTGCCTGACACGGGCCTGGGAAAGCCCACTTTGGACCCCCTGCTTCAAATGGCCCCGGAATCTGGGCTGTGCCGGGTCATCTGTTATCATCCCCGGCATGACCTGACCATGGCCCGCATGACCGAAGATCAAATCCGTACCATAATTGATGTCTGGATTGATGAATTCAATACGCTGGGACAAAAAAAGGAGATTGCATATATCCAGATTTTTGAAAACAACGGACAAATGATGGGCTGCGCCACACCCCATCCCCACGGACAGATCTGGGCCAACAGCGCCATTCCCAACATACCTTTAAAGGAAGACTTTCGGCAGCAGTGCTACATGCAGGACAATGAACGTTGTCTATTGTGCGACTACCTTGAACGGGAACTCAACGAAAAGAAACGCATTGTTTTTTCCAATGATTCCTTTGTATGCCTGGTGCCTTTCTGGGCGATATGGCCCTTTGAAACCATGATTCTTCCCCGGCGCCACATGGGGGCCATTAATTTTATGGATGAAAAAGAAAAAACGGATCTTTCCGTCATCATCCGGCAACTGGGTATCTGTTATGATAATTTATTTGAAACTTCGTTTCCCTATTCCATGGGCATTCACCAGCAGCCCATAGTAAAAGGGCCGATCGGCACAAGTGCCATCTGGCACTTCCATTTTCACTATTATCCGCCGCTTCTGCACACCAAAAGCATAAAAAAACACATGGTGGGCTATGAGATGCTGGCCATGCCCCAGCGGGACATCACTCCGGAAAAAGCCGCCGACATGCTCAGATCACAACGCCGTATCCATTACCTTGAAACGCCGTTATCTTAACGCCATTATTTTTCCCTTGTCGATCCCGGAATTTGTGGTAACATCGTTATAGGAGTTCACCCGAATCAGTCAAGGGATAAAGAGAGACATGACGGGATTTGACACCTATACAACGTTGTTCCAAAACATTACCCGCGTTATAAAAGGCCAGGATCACACCATCACGCTGCTGCTTTCAGGCGTTGCCGCAAGCAGGCATATCCTGCTTGAAGATGCGCCCGGTAACGGTAAAACCACTCTAGCCAAGGCCTTGGCGTTTTCCGCAGATGCAGATTTCAAAAGAATTCAGTTCACACCGGA
>Ga0193965_1000530_pt1 | contig 11853 bp, 12 predicted proteins | sample FB_8_MG_FD_140330 | JGI IMG/M metagenome (GOLD analysis project Ga0193965, IMG submission 140330) | Microbial mat bacterial communities from the Broadkill River, Lewes, Delaware, United States - FB_8_MG | ecosystem: Environmental > Aquatic > Freshwater > River > Microbial mats | place: USA... | reverse complement strand
AATTAAAAATAAAGATTTAGAAGATAACTTACAATATGTAAGTGCAAGATATTCAAAATCTGAAATTATTATAACAAATGATAAAAAATTTTATACAGGTGATATTGAAATAATAACAAGTCAAGATTTTGTAGATAAATATCTTAATTTCTAATTTTTTTATGTATATATAAATTTTAGATATGATAAAATATTGAATGATTAAAAAAACAATAACAATATTTTTATCTATTTTTCTTTTATTAACAAAAAAAATATTCATAAAAGAAAATAGGGTTCCAAATAAGGTGATGGATAGTTTATCTAATAAACTCCATTCAATGTTTCTATTTACCTCTTTCTTTACTGTATATGTATCTTTTTTTGAGATAGAGATAAATGATGATTTTTCATTAAATAGTTTATTGTATATATTACTCTTTTTACAAATGGTGATTATTACAAGATATTTTAATCCAAAAATGTTGGTTACTAAACCCCTTCAAGCTAAAATTACAAAAATAATTAATAAGCTGTTCATATTTATTTTTATATTAACTTGGATATTTACAACATTTGGTACAGCATTTTTTGCTTTAGTTATATTAATTTTAAATAATGGACTATATTTATTTATTATAAATCAAATCAAAAGACAAAAAGAGCAAGAGGAGTTCAAAAAACAATTTGGTGAAGGTGAGTATACAAAAGCAGATATAGTAAAACAACATATTTTAAATCTATTTGAAGAGGAACTAGATATAGATAGTTTTACAAAATCAGATGTAAAAAGACAATATAGAACAATGGCAAAAAAATATCACCCTGATGTTTCTAGTGATGACCAAAAAGATAAGTTCTCATCTATCCATTTATCATACAAATATTTAATGGATTTAAAGAAATAAGATAATTTTAAATTATCTTATTTTTAAACTTATTAATGCTAGTAAGTTTGTCATAAAAGATATAATCCAAAATCTTACAATAATTTTGTTTTCTATCCAACCTTTTTTCTCAAAATGGTGATGGATAGGAGCCATTAAGAATATTCTTTTTTTATTTCTATATCTATAACTACCTGTTTGTAAAAGTACAGAAACAGCTTCAAGTACAAATATAAAACCTATAATTATAAGTAAAATTTCACTTTTTGCAACAATTGCCATATAAGCCATAAAACCACCTATTGCTAAGCTTCCACTATCCCCCATAAAAAGTTCAGCTGGATAAGAGTTAAACCATAAGAAAGCTATTAAACTACCTATAAAAGCAGAGCCTATAATTGTTAATTCCCCAACTAATTGAATATTTGGTAATAATAGATAACTACTTATAATAGAATGGCCTAAAATATACACTATAATTGATAATGAAAATAGTGCCATAATAGATGGAACTGTAGCTAAACCATCTAAACCATCTGTTAAATTTACAGCATTTGTAGTAGCAACCATAACTAAAATCCAAAATATCATACTAAAATATCCCATATCAAAAAGTGGATATTTATAAAATGGTATATATAATTCAGTTGGAAAATTTGCATAAAATAAAGACAATAGAACTATAAAAGAGGCTAGTAGTTGTAAAAGTAATTTCATTTTTACACTAAGCCCTGCACTATTTTTATTTGAAGATATTTTTGCTAAATCATCTTTTATACCAATTAAACTAAATAAAGCAATAGATAGTATACCACCTACTACATAAGGATTATTTAACTTTACTGTTAAAATCGTAGCTATTAAAGTTGTAAATACAAATACAATACCACCCATAGTTGGAGTTCCCTCTTTTAACTTATGAGTATCTGGAGCGTGTTCATAGATTGGTTGATTCGCTTTTTTATTTTTTGCCCATTTGATAAATTTTGGTGTAAAATAAAGAGTCAAGAAAAATGCTATAAAAAAAGCAATTCCTGCCCTTACAGATATATATTGAAAGATATTTATATCTTGGTGTTTATAGAGCCAATAAAACATTTTTAACCTTTTTGAAGTATTATTATATTAATATTATAACAAAAAAAGATTAAGGTTAGAAAATGTTAAAATATAATAAAGCTTTATTAATAATTACAGATGGTATTGGTCACAATGATTCTTGTGATTTTAATGCTTTTTGTAAAGCAAATAAACCAACTTATGATAAATTATTTCAAACAGTTCCTCATAGTTTAATTAAAACTTATGGGCAATATGTAGGTTTACCTGATGGTCAAATGGGTAATAGTGAAGTTGGTCATATGTCTATAGGAGCTGGTAGAGTTCTATATCAAGATTTAGTTAAAATTAATCTTAGTATTCAAAATGATAGTTTAAAAGATAATGATGTTTTAAAAACTAATTTAGATAATTCTAATGATATTCATATAATAGGACTTTTAAGTGATGGTGGTGTTCACTCTCATATAAATCATATAAAAGCTCTTGCAAAGATATCTCAAAAAGATAGTAATAAAGTATATCTTCATCTTATTACAGATGGAAGAGATGTATCTCCAACTAGTGCAAAAAAATATATTGAAGATATTCAAAGTATAACAGATAAAAATATAATAATAGCATCAATTGGAGGAAGATATTATGGTATGGATAGAGATAATAACTGGGATAGAATAGAGAAAGCTTATGAAGTTATAGTTAATGCTTCAAATAAATTAGATATAAATATATTTGACTATATTGATTCTCAATATGAAAAAGAGATATATGATGAGTTTATAGAACCAGTTAGCTTTGGTGAATATAAAGGTGTAAAAGAGAATGATTGTGTTATTTTCGCAAATTATAGAAGTGATAGAGCAAGAGAGTTATCTTCTAAATTAGCTTCAAATAATATAAAAATTATAACTATGACTGAGTATGATAAAAATTTACCTCTACCTATACTTTTTCCAAAAGATGTACCTACAAATGGATTATCTGAAACTATTAGTAAAATGGGACTAACTCAACTTCATACAGCTGAAACAGAAAAATATGCACATGTTACATTTTTCTTTAACGGTGGAAAAGAGGAAGAGTTTGAAAATGAGAAAAGAGTTTTAATTCCATCTCCAAAAGTTGCAACTTATGATATGCAACCAGAGATGTCAGCACCACAAGTTAGTAAGTCTGTTCAAGATGGTATAGATGATGAGGTTGATTTTATAGTAGTTAATTTTGCAAATGGTGATATGGTGGGACATACAGGAGTATTAGAAGCTGGAATAAAAGCAGTTGAAGCTGTAGATAAAGAGTTAGGTATTATAATAGAAAAAGCAAAAAAAGCAGGATATAATATATTACTTACAAGTGACCACGGTAATTGTGAAAAAATGAGAGATGAAAATGGTAATGTATTAACAAATCATACAGTTGGAGATGTTTATTGTTTTGTTATCTCTGATGATGTAAAAGAGATAAAAGATGGATCTTTAAACAATATAGCCCCAACTATTTTAGAGATGATGAATATAGAAGTTCCAAAAGAGATGGACAGTTCTTTATTATAATATTTATTTACTAAACTCAAACATCTCTATTTGAGCCATACCATAGCTTTCTAGATTTCCTATATCTCTATGGTATGTGTTATTTAGATATGTATTTATTTTTCCCATAAAATTAGGCAATACATCTATACTAAAATCTATATCTTTTTTATTTAAAGTTTCCATAAAAGATATAACAGATGGCTCACAAATATATACAGCTCCATTTGCTAGATTTGATGGTGGATTTGAAATTTTTTCGTAAAATTTTTCTACTATATTATTCTCATCTAGTTCTACTATTCCACAATTTCTTGGATTATCACTTTGAAATAGCATCATAGTTATATCGCATTGTTTAGGACGGTTTTTATGTGCTTGGATAAATGAATTAAAATCACAAAAAGATAAATTATCAGCATGTATTAACATAAAAGGTTCATTATTAAAAAACTCTTTATTTGCCAAAACAGTTCCACCTGTATTTAGAAGTTCATCTTCATATATTAGTGTTATTTTATCTTTGAATTCAGATTTGGATACAAATTCTTCAACTTGTTTGTGTAGATAAGATGTATTTATTAAGAACTCATTAATTCCAACTTTTGTAAGATTTTCAAGCCAATATTGAAGTAAAGGCTTTGCATTTATAGGAACTAAACATTTTGGTATTGTATTTGTTACAGGTCTTAGTCTAGTACCTAAGCCTGCAGATAAAAGTAAAGCTTTCATTTTTTAATCCTTTACCAAATAAGCATAGCTATAGTTGTAGTAAGAATAATAGCAATTATATTAAAAAATATACCAAATGAAGCCATATCTTTAATAGTTAATACTTTACTACTCATAGCTATAGCATTTGGAGGGGTTGCAATAGGTAGCATAAAAGCATAACTAGCACAAATAGTAGCAACCATTAAAATAAGATTTGTATCTATATTTGAACTTAATCCTAGTGAGTATATAATAGGTAAAGCTATAGATATAAGAGCTGTATTACTTGTAACTTCTGTTGTAAATGTTACCATTGATGCAACTATAAGAATAAGTAAAATTGGTGATAGTTGAGTTAATGTTAATAACATTTCAGATATAGATACAGCAAGACCAGTCCCACTAAAAGCAGCTGCTATAGAGAAACCAGCACCAAATAACATAGTTATCTCATACGGTATCTTTTTAGTATCTTCCCATTGTAAAAAACCAATTTTTGGTAAAAACATAGCTAATCCAAAACTTAATAAAATAATAGCATCACTTACTTTTATAAATGAATTTATAAATAATACAAATACTAAAAGAAGTAAAATATTTTTTAATCTTTTTTGCTCTATTGTTAGTTTACCCATTTTCTTTAACTCTTTATCTATTTTGATATAATTAATACCTATAGATAATATAAAAGAGACAACTATTAACATAATAGTAGCTAGTGGAATAGTTTTTAACATCCAAGTGAAAAATGATAATGGTTCTATATTATTATCTTGTAAAAATCCCATTAGTATTAAGTTTGGAGGTGTTCCAATAGGCGTGATAATACCACCAATACTTGCCCCATAAGCAACTGCTAAAACAAGTCTTATTTTTAATTTTGTAATATCTGTTAAAAATAAGGCTATAGGCATAAGTAAAAGAGCTGTTGTTGTATTTGATAAAAGAGAACTTAATAGTGCTGAGGTTATTGATAGTGCAAATATAATACCTCTAGGACTAAGTGGGAATAGTGTTAGTAATTTATTTGCTATAACTTTATGCAAACCTATTTTTTCAACAGCAATAGCTAACATAAATCCACCTAAGAATAGAAATATAATAGATTTAGAGTAGTTTACTGTAGTACTATTTAATGGTAATATATCCAAAGATGGGAAAAGTATAATAGGTAAAAGTGAAACAACCCCTAACGGCAAAGCTTCATTTGTCCACATAGCTACTAAAAAAACTACACTACCTAATAATCTTGATTGAATCTCATCAAAAACCATACCTGCTAGAAAATATCCAGTAAGTCCTAAGAGTACTGATATTATTATATTTTTATATTGCTTATCCATTATTTAAGTTATCCTTTAGTTTAATTTGACTATATTGGAATTTTCTAATTGTTTATATATAAAATTCATATTATCTTGTTTGTTTTTAAAAATATATTTTTTCTCTAATTCTATATAATATATCTTTGATTTTGGAAATAATATTTTTAATGTAAAAAGTGCAGTTGATGTAAAACTAACTATTGTTTTTGGATATAGTTTATTTTCTAAAAAATACTTTTCAATAGGTAAATTATTTTTAAATATATCTATATTTTTAAATTCATCTTTTAAATACTTAAATGTTTTTTCTATCTCTTCTCCTCTATGTGGAAATAATTTTATATTATTTTTTTGGAAATTATTTTTGATTGTATTTTTAAAATACTTTATATAAGTATCTCTTGAAATAATATTTGATTCCACTAAAGGCTGTCCTAAATATACTATATCATTTAATAATGAAAAACTATCAATATCGTAATTATTTTTTAATTTTTTCATATTATTTTGTATTATATTTATATTATTTGTTTTTTTCAGATTAAATATAGAAAAATTAATATCTTTTACTTTTTTAATTGAAAATCCAAATGGTAAAAATCTAATTAATTTCAAAGTATCTTTTAAAGTAGAATGATTATTAAGTAACTTATTATGTATTATAACAGATGCTGTTCCATCATCTAAAAAACAAATATTATTTACTTTTATATTTGACATAATTATTTTATGAATATTTCCATAATCTCCTAAAAAAAGATAGTTATAACTATTCTTTTTAAACTTTTTAATTATATTTATATACTTAAAAAAATTTGATTTTTTAGTTGATTCTATCCAGTTTATTTGATTCCATGAAAATGTATTTATTAGTTTTTTTAATTGTATAGAATTGCTAACTCCTTTTGTTTCAATAACATATAAAATATTATTATCATTAAATAAATCAAAGTGATAAATAGCCTCCATAGCATTTAGTAACTGTAAAGGACTTCTTATAATAAATAAATTACTCATTAATTAAAACCTCTGCCATTTTAAAATCAATCTTTTCATCTATATCAATAGAAGCCTCTCTATCCATAATATAAGCATATATATTTTCTTTTAAGATAAAACTTTTATTTTCTAATAATTTATCCGTATCAATAATATATATGGCTCCATTTAATCTATAATATTTTTCTAAATCTTGACTTCTTTTATTTATAATTTCATCTTTTAAAAAATTATCCATAGATAGGTTTTTATCTAAAGTATTTGACCATAAAGGGCTATGTTCCATCTCACATACACTTACTATTGCATCTGCTCTTTTATTTTCTAACAGTTCACAAGCTTCATCTATATGTATATTATTTCTAAGTGGAGATGTTGGTTGAAGTAATATTATATAATCATATTTTTTAAGATTATTAATTGTATGTTCAATTGCATCAAATGTTGTAGATGTATCATCTGCTAACTCATTTGGTCTTTTAATTATATCTGCACCAAATTTTTTTGATATATTTAATATCTCTTCACTATCACTAGATACTACTACTTTATCTATATATTTTGATTTTAAACTAGCTTCTATAGTGTGAGCAATAAGAGGTTTACCATTTAAATCTAATATATTCTTTTTAGGTAACCTTTTACTTCCTCCACGGGCTGGAATAATAGCTAAAAAAGTTTTATCTTTATACATCAAACACCTCATAAAATTCATTATTTGCTTTTTCAAACTCTTCTATTCTTCCAATATCTAACCAATATTCACTAATAGGAAAAGAGATAGTTTTATTTTTATTCTTTATTAATTCTTCAAAAAGTGTTGGCATATCATAATATTTATCATTAGGTATATATTTTAATACATCGGGACTTAATATATAAACTCCTCCACTAACAAAAAAATTATATACGGGTTTCTCTTCTATACTTAAAATATTCTTTTCATCTGTATTTACCACACCATAAGGGACTTGAAAGTCATATTCTCTTACACCCATAGTAGCATTAGCTTTATTAGAGTTATGAAAGTTCATCATATTTTCAAAATTTATATTTGTAAGCAAATCACCATTCATTACAAAAAAAGGCTCATCTAATTTATTATTGATTAAACTTAAAGCTCCAGCTGTTCCCATTCTTTTATTTTCATAGATATATTCTATATTTACTCCAAATTTAGAACCATCACCAAAGTAATCTTTTATAATATCAGATTTATAATTTACACATAAAATAATATTTACAAAACCATATTTTTTAAAATTTGATATAATAGTTTCAAGTATAGGTTTATTTCCAACTTTTAACATAGGTTTAGGAGTATTCTCTGTTAAAGGTCTTAGTCTTGTGCCTAAACCACCAACCATAAGAACCACTTTATTTGATAAGGTTTTTTGTTTTAGAAGTTCAGATATCTCTTTTAAATCAACTAATTTTCCATTATTATCAACAATAGGAATTTGATGTAGTTTTTTTGAAAGAGCAGTTTGTATTATTTTCTCTTTCGTATCATTAGTAGTACATATTGTTGGAGTTTTAAATATAATTGTTTCTATAGTATCATTTAGTTCTAAATTATTTATTAAACCTCTTCTTATATCACCATCAGTTAAAGTACCTATTAGTTTTTCATTTTCATCAACAACAAGACCTATTTGCATAGCCCCTGTATCTATTTTTATTAATGCCTCTTTTATAGTAGATTTTGGACTTAATATTATATCTTTATAACTTTTCATATTTTACCTTTAATATCAAAGAACTTTTTCTTTAGAATATTATCTAAATTAACTTTTTTTAACTCTTTAATAATCTTTTTACTTGCACACCCGTCACCATAAGGGTTTTTTACAGTTTTTAGGATATCTTTAAATTCATTTGAATATAATTTATTAAAAGAATCTAATATACTTTTTTTATTCTCTTTTGAATCAATAACACTTTTTGATTTTATTCTACCTTTTTGTCTATCTCCTATATTAATAGTTCCTATTTTAAAACTTGGTGCTTCTATAAGTCCACTTGAACTATTTCCTACAACTGCATCAATAAATTGTAAAGCACTTAAATATCTTAATTGTCCCATAGATGTAAACTCTATAGATTTATCACTATTTACAGATACATAGTTATCAATCATTTGATTTATTACTCTACCATCTGTATCACTATTTGCTTTTGTAAATATGATATTTGTATCTTTTAATTCATCAATTGCATCTAATAGGTTTTGGAATTGCTCTTTTGCTGTAGAGTTTTCAAGAGTTACAGGATGAAAAGTTACTAAGATATTTTTTTGATTTAATTTAAAACCTATAGATTTTTCAAACTTCTCTTTATTTAAAAGTTTTAATCTTTTAATATTTTCTATACCCATTCCACCTACATTAAATACTCTTTTTGGATTTTCCCCTAATTGAATTACTCTTTTTTTATACTCTTTTGTAGCTGTAAAGTGAAGATGAGACATTTTTGTGATACTATGTCTTATAGATTCATCAAATGCACCCTTTGTCGTTTCTCCACCATGAAGATGTACTATAGGGATTTTTGCTATCATTGCAGAACTTACTGCTGAAAAAATTTCATATCTATCACCAAGTACTATTATAATATCTGGTTTTAACTCTTCATAAGCTTCACTAAAAGATATTTGAGCAAGACCCATAGATTTAGAAATTCCAATAGATGTATCTGAAGATAGTAACATCTCTATTTTTTTATCTATTTTAAAATCTTTCTCTATCTCTTTATAAGTTAATCCAAATTCAGGACTAAGATGCATACCTGTGGCTATAACTTGAAGCTTTAAATCTTTATTCTTTTTTATCTCTTTCATTAACCAATAAAGCAAACCATATTCTGCTCTTGTACCAGTTATTACACATATTTTTCTTTTATTTTTCATTATATTAATTCATCTTCTTTATAATCTTTTTGTGCAATTGTTCCAATAATTTCATCCCATCTCATAGGAGATATACCCTTACCTGCTCTTTTTACTGTTAAGTTATTTTCAGTTAAAAATTCACCTGCTTTTATATTAGTTTTTGCTACTATTGATTTTCTGGCCACTTCTATATTTGGAGTTTCACTTTGGCTAGGTTTTTTTAAACTACTTCCAAGAGCTAACTCTATATTTCTAATAGAGGTAACCATATTTTTTAATTCATTTGGTTCTAAAGATGCTTTATGGTCTGGACCTTCCATAGTTTTATCTAATGTAAAATGTTTTTCTATACAGTTAGCACCCATAGCAACAGCTGCAATATCAACTTCAATTCCAAGTGTGTGGTCACTATATCCATAATTTATATCAAAAGTATTTCCGATGGTTACCATAGCATTTAAATTTACATCTTGCATAGGTGTAGGGTACATTGTATTTGCATGAAGAATAGTAATATTATCTTTTGCCGTACCAGATTCTAATAAAATATCTAAAGCATCTTCTATCTCTCCAATATCAGCCATACCTGTTGAAAGTATTATTTTTTTATTTAAAGCACCTATTTTTCTTAAAATTGGAAGATTTGTAATCTCTCCACTAGGTATTTTAAATATATCTAATCCTAAGTTATTTAGTAAATCTACACTATCTAAATCAAATGGTGTAGATAAAAACATTATATTTTTACTATTGCAATAATTTATTAATTCTTTGTGAGTATCTACATCAAGTTCAAGCTTTTTAAGCATATTAAACTGACTATTTTCATTATCACTCATATTCTCTTTTTGATACTTAGCTTTTTGTATATTTTTTGATACCAAGTTTTCTGTTTTAAATGTTTGAAATTTTACAGCATCAGCTCCAGATTTAGATGCTACATCAATTAGCTTTTTAGCTAATTTAATAGAGCCATTATGATTTACACCAGCTTCTGCTATTATAAATACTTTATTATCTTTCATCATATTAATCCTTAAATCTTAATAGATATTTTGCAATATATGCATCTTCATTTTTTAATTTACACCAACCATATTTATCACAGCTTTCAATATCTATAGCTGAACTTTTTTTTAATGTTCTTAACACTTTTGCATCAAAAAAAGGTTTAGCTCTTATTACAGTATTATCTTTATTGATTAATACTTCTTGTATAGAATTAATTATATTTGTATTTGTATTTTTAACTATATTAATTCTTTTTGATTTTAATTCTATTAATTTTTTCTCATTTTTTATAGATAAGTTTTTGTAAAACTTTATCTCTTTTTCCATTTTATCTATTTTTTTATATAAATCTTTTAAATTAACATTATTTCTTTCTACAACTAAAAAATTATTGTTTTTATTAACTCTATTTTCTTTTTGATTTTCATTCTCTGATAATTTTTTTAACTCCATCTCATGTTCATAAACTTTTGAACTTAAAAAGTCTATCATTTGTTGTTGATTTGCAGTTATATTCTTTTCATTTTCAAAATCTTTCAAAAAAGCTTCCACTCCAATTTTTAAGAATATAGTCTCTAACTCTTCAATATCTTCATTTGCATATATAAAAATAGATAAAAAAATAAAAATAAAAACTTTTTTCATTTTACTAATGACCCTGCTTTTATAAATCCATTTAATTCTATATACTCTTTTGAAGTAGAGTTACTACCAATAAAACTATTTTCTTTTACTATTACTCCACCATTTACAATTGATGCTGTAGATATGTGACAATTGTCTTCTATTATACAGTCGTGCTCTACTAATGCTTTTGAATTAATAATACAGTTTTTTCCTATGTTAACATTAGCATTTATTAGTGCTTGGTGCATTATTATACTACCTTCATCTATAAAAGAGTGTTTTGATACATAAGAAAGAGGTGATATAATAGTTGGTAAATTATATCCTATATTTTTGAGAATATTAAATAGTTTAACTCTTAAACTATTAGATTTTATTTGACCAATTGTAATTAATGCATTTTTATATTTTTGAAAAAAATATTCTAAATCATCATCACAACCAATAATTTTATATCCTAAAACATTTTGTCCAATTAACTCTTTTTTATCTATTATTCCAACTATATTATATCTTTTTTCTTGTTCTATTACATCTATACAAGATTTACAATGACCACCACCACCTATTAATAAAATATCTTCCATTTATACCACAACACTACTAGAAATATTTATAACTCTTTGTTCAAGGTATTTAGAATTCTTTAGGTTACTTTTTTGACAATCTTTAAACATATCTAATTCATTCATTAGTTTCCAAATAGGTCTTGTCATAATACCATTTTTATTTGTAAATTCTAAAAACTTATCTCTTTTTTGTATATCTTTTACTATTACAGCTTGAAGCCAATAGTTAGACTTAGAATTTTTAGGTTCTTTAATAAATTT
>Ga0193965_1000529_pt1 | contig 11854 bp, 5 predicted proteins | sample FB_8_MG_FD_140330 | JGI IMG/M metagenome (GOLD analysis project Ga0193965, IMG submission 140330) | Microbial mat bacterial communities from the Broadkill River, Lewes, Delaware, United States - FB_8_MG | ecosystem: Environmental > Aquatic > Freshwater > River > Microbial mats | place: USA... | reverse complement strand
TATTGAGGAAAGAAACTTTTTTCCAAAACTCCTCAATGGAGACTGATTGTAAATTAACCTCAATATCAGAAGCATTAACAATTTTAACAGCCGAGGCATCCTCGTCTCCGTAGGCTTTAGGTACAACAAACAACACCTCAACATTGTTTTTTGCTAATCCTTTCACTAATCCATAGCAGGCGGTTCCTAATCCACCTGTAATATGTGGCGGAAATTCCCAACCAAACATTAATACCCTCATCCTAGCTATATATTTTTTTATCAATTAACAATTCCGTTCATATCGATTACCAAAAGGATATCTTATAAGTAATCACAAATTATTCATCATAATAATTTTGAGTTTTCAACTTGCAAAGAGAAGACTTAAGAAAGCTTACAAGATATTAGTCTTATACATAAGTTTATGATTCTTATACCTTAACAGCTCAATCATCTTATTAATACGTAATATTTCGGCAACGCTCCATGCTTGAGATATTGCACCTCGCGGCTTATGTGGTGGATCGCCATCGAATATTTCGCCAATGGTAGATAATCCATATTCGGCAACATCTTGATGAAAATTATTTACAATCTTCTCAATAAAAGGCAAAGAACTAATTCCATGAACCCGAATATACCCCTCAACAAAATGCCCAAGCAACCAAGGCCAAACAGTTCCCTGATGGTATGCCTCATCACGCTCTTTTTGATTTCCTTGATATTTGCCCTTATAAGTTGAACTATAAGGCGACAATGTTCGTAATCCTTTTGGAGTTAGTAATTCTTTTTCAACAACAGACAATACTCCTGCTTTCTGAAAATCGGAAATAACCGAATATGGTAACGAAACTGCAAAAATCTGATTTGGGCGAACCGATTTATCGATAACATTGTTGTTCACACAATCAAACAAATATCCGCCTTTATCATACCAAAATGTATCGCTAAAAAACTCTTTTATTGTTTCAGGGATACTTTCCCACTCACTAACAAACTCTAAGTCTTTAAATTCAGAAGCAAGCTGAAGAGTAAAACATACTGCATTATACCATAAAGCATTTATTTCTACGGCATATCCCGTACGTGAAGTAACAGGAACACCATCAACAACAGCATCCATCCAAGTAAGAGCTTTTCCTTCTTGCCCCTGCCAAACAAGCCCGTTTGGGTGCATTTTTATATTAAAATCTAGTCCTTTTCTATATCCTTCGAGAATTGATTTCAAATTAGCTCCATAATCATTCCATATTATAGAGTTATCTTTTAAAGCGTTTGCATACATCTGTACAGCCCAAAAATACCAGAGAGGAGCATCAACAGAATTAAATGAGGCATTACTACTCTCTCCAATATTAGGAAACAACCCATTTTTTAACTCTTTTGACATTGTGTCGAGTACCATTTTACACGACTTTAAATCGCCACGAGATATTGTTAATCCTGGTAACGAAATAAAAGTATCGCGTCCCCAGCGTCCAAACCATGGATATCCCGCAATAATATTCATTGATTCATCATCCTTAGCCAAGAATTGTTGTGCAGAATTTTCTAACAATCCAATAAAATCAGTACAAACAGGATATTTTTTTAATTGTGAGTTAAATAATGAATGGAGCTCATCAACATCTTCTTCACTAGTTGATGCCGAAAAAACAATCGACTCTCCTTTTTCTATTGTCACCTCGAAAAATCCTGGTTCAAAAAGATCTTCCTGGTAATCGTACCCCCTGTTTAACTCTTCGATATATTCAATATTATAATACCAATCTGGAGCGGGAATAAATTCTACACTCTTAGAAAACTGCATATTTAACCATGGAAACGGTTTGTACAATCGCGATTTTATACCATTTTTTACCTTGTTGCATTTTACATTAGCTTCGATATTTGCCTTTGAAAGTTTATGAATATCGCGAAAAGCTAAAAAAGGCTGAATGCGCAAAGTTGTTTCAGAATGGCAATCAACTAGAGTGTACCTTATCAAGAATTGCTCTTTTTGATCAACCAACAACAACTCTTTTTTTAATACTACATCACCAACACCGTATGTAATTGTTGGTATTGGATAGCTAGTAAAACTGGTAATATATTTATGTCCATGAGGTTGATAAACTGCTATTCCAGGATATTTATGAATGCCTAAATAAAACGATTTACCATGCTGTAATATGGTTTCATCAACCGATGATAAAAGCAAATGTGGCTTATTATCGAATTGTTTCAATGGAATTACTAACATCCCATGATACTTTCGGGTATTACAGAGAATAACTGTTGAATTTAAAAATCCACCAGCTCCATTTGTTAATAAGATCTCTTTCTTTAAGGAATTACCTAAATTTATCAACTCCTCCTTAGAAAAAACAAGTTCTGCCATGTCATATTATTAGAAAATTCTCAATAAGTTAGGGAATTTCCATCAACAATAACAGCATGAATTATTTAGAAGTATTAATTTTTATCAAAATATAATTAGGTAGAATATTTGTATTCAAAAAAGAATCTGTAATAGTTTATGATAGGTTATAATTTTATCTAGTTTAGAGACTTTTATAATTGTCTTTTAATATCATTTTACTACAAAAGAAAAAAGACGCTGTGAATAGCGTCTTTACAATTTTATTTTTTCCAATTAGCTTGATAAAAATTGTATCCCGAATAGAGTACAAAGATCATCCAAATACCACGATACAACCAATTATTCATCTCCATAAACAGTATTTGTGCATGGTCTGGATTGTTAACAACATTTACAATTATAACAGCTAAACTAAACAGAGCTATAAATAGCGATGGTAATTTTTTCATTTTAATTATTTGTTATTACCGCAAAGACACAAAAGTGCTAAGTTGTTTTTATAACTATTCGCAACAGTTTGGTACTTTACAGTAGATTATATTTTTTTCACTACAACTATTAGTTAACCTACACTTATACTATTTAAAACACCTCACAATATATAAATACAAATAACTAATTTCTGTTAATTGGTAAATCTATATAAAAAGATGTTCCTTTTCCTACTTGACTTTCAACTGTAATTATTCCATTATTCATTTCAACAAACTCCTTACAAAGAATTAAACCCAATCCTGTTCCTTTTTCTTTTTCTGTTCCAGGTGTCGATATCGATTTATCTATCCTGAAAATATTTTCGAGTTGTTCTGTTTTCATACCAATACCATTATCTTCAAAGTTAATTACCACTTTATTTTCAACAACTTCAGAACCTACAATTACTTCACCACCATGCTTAGTGAATTTTATTGCATTATTTATAAGATTTCCAAAAACAGTGTTCATAGAGTCGGCATCGCAATAGACAAAAATGCTATCAGGAATAGCGTTAATAAGAATAATGTTTTTATTAGATGCAAACGACTTATATGGTAAAATACTATTATTCACAATTTTGTTTAAATTTATTCTGTCAGGGTTTAAAACAATTTGATCTTGTTGCGATTGAGCCCAAGTTAAAAGATTATTAAGCAACAGGTATGTATTTTTTGATGTTTCGCTTAACTCTTTAATAAATACTGTAGCAGTTTCTCTATCAATTGTCTCAATACGTCTCAAAAACAATTCAGACATACTCATTATTGAACTAAAAGGATTTTTTAAATCGTGGGCTATAATTGAGAAAAACTTATCTTTTGTAGCATTCGATTCTTTAAGTTTCTGAACAACTACATCAAGTTCTTCGAGTGTTGCAGTTAGCTCCTCTTTCTGATTATAAATAACTTTATTTTTAGATCTAAGCCAATAATTAGTCTTACGCTTATGACGAAGATTAATATAAATAGAAATTAGAACAAGTGAGATAAAAACAATTCCAATTATTAAAGACCCTATATAATGTCGCTGACGAAGAGCTTTCTGATTTAAATTGTATGATTCTATCTTCAGATTTGAATTATTCTTTTCACTTTGTGCTAATTTGTATTCATACGACAATTCATTTATTCTATTTTTATTTATTCCTGTTATTAAAGAATCTTTATATGCATTAATTTTTATTAAATGTTTATTAGCCTCCTCAAAATCTTTAATTGCCACATAAAATTTATAGTTTACATATTGTGCTACTATAACATCAACAAAAACACCAGATTTATTGGCCAATTGTAACGCATTATTACAATTAACAAATGCTTCATTATACTTTTTTTGTGAAATATAAGAATCTGCCAATCCCGAATAAACCAAAATACAACTTGACGTATCACTTATCGATATACACTTAGATAACAAACTATTACCAACCAAAATTGAGCTATCACTCTTCCCATCCATACTTAAAGCAAAGCAAAATTTTGATCCAATACGTGTTTCATATTCTAGGCTATTTATATTTTTTGCTATAATGTAACCACGTTTAGAAAAATTAGCGGCATCGCTATATTTAAATTCTTTTAGATAAGCATCGGCTAAACTCAGACATACAGTCATTTTTCGATACTCAATGCCTTGTTTTGAATTAATTCTATACGATTCTTTTAGTTTTTCTATTCCCTTATCCAGTTCACCTATTTCTACATAAATATCACCTATAAATTTTAAAGCAATAGAAGCTAACCCTTTGAACTCTCCATTTCCTGCAAAATCTAATGCCTTATTGTAATATTCTATAGCTTTCGATTTCCGACCATTATTGTTATAATTAATTCCTCTATTTATAAAAGAATAAATAACAGAAAGAGTATCGTTTATCTGCATCCCTACGTCATAAACTTTTTTAAAATACTCTTCGGCCTCTTCAAAATTATTTTCGTCGCGCGCAACAAGTCCCTTTGAATTATAATATTTAACCAAAATATAGCTGGGCTTTGTTGTATCGACATATTCAAGCGATTTAGTAGAGTATTTTATAACACTGTCATTCTTTTCGCGATAATACCAATACGAACTATAATTTGAATAGGCATAAGCAATACCTTGTCTATAATTTAACAACTTAGCCAACGATATTGCCTTATTATAATACAGCAAAGTACTATCTAAATCAATTTGATTATAAGATCTAGAAATATCATTTAAAATATCAACTCTCTCTTTATAGCTATATATAGATAGTCTTTGCTTTAGAGTATCAATACTATTTTGTGCAGAAATAAAGATCGAAAAACTTATAAATACAATCAGGGAAAAGAAAAACCTCATGCTCACAATTTAAATCCGTCAGTAAATATAGCAATATAAACATCATCAAATGTTGTAAAATATCTAAAATAAAACTACATCCGCTCTATTATTTATATATTTGAGCGCAACTATTTTGATATAAATAAACTATTCAGCTTTTTCCTTGTCAAAAGGCGCGAATAAACTAATGATTAATAAAATAACAATAAATACTAATTTTTAAACACTAAAAAGAAGATGAAAAAAGCATCAATCTTGTTTTTGTCGGCTGCCACATTATTTATGTCGGCGTGTAATTGCGACAAAACATGCAAAGAGGGCGAAAATCCTTTCTTTGCCGAGTACACTACTCCTTTCCAAGTGCCTCCGTTTGATAAAATTTCAAACGAAGACTATATGCCAGCTTTTGAAGAGGGCATGAAACAACACAAAGCTGAAATTGACGCTATTGTTGCAAACCAAGAAGAGCCTACTTTCGAAAACACTATCCTTCCTTTTGATAAGGCAGGTAAGCTTTACGGAAAAGTAGCTACTGTATTTTACTCACTAAAGAGTGCTAATACAAACGATTATATCGATTCGTTAGCTCAAGTTCTTTCTCCAATTATGAGTAAGCACGGAAGCGATATTTCGTTAAACGAAGATCTTTTTAAAAAGATTAAAACTGTTTACGAGAAACGTAACGAAAGTAATCTTGATGATCAACAAATTCGTGTTGTAGAGAAATACTACCAAGATTTTGTTCGCAATGGAGCAAACCTTTCTCCTGAAGATAAAGAGAAAATGAGAGCTATTGACGAAGAAATGTCAATGACATCTTTAAAGCTTGGTCAAAACCTATTAAACGAGACTAATGCATTTAAATTAGTTATCGACAATAAAGAAGACTTAGATGGTCTGCCAGAAGCTGTTGTAGCAACTGCTGCCGACGATGCTAAAGCACAAGGTTTAGAGGGTAAATGGTTATTTACAACTCAAAAACCAAGTATGCTTCCTTTCTTAACTTATTCTACTAAGCGCGATCTTCGCGAGAAACTTTACAGTGGATACTTTATGCGTGGTAACAACGATAACGAAAACGACAACAAAGTTCTTTTCGATAAGCTTGTTAACCTACGTGTACGTCAAGCAAAACTTATGGGTTATAATAACTTTGCTGAGTATGTAATTGAGAAAAACATGGCTAAGACTCCTGAGACTGTTATGACTTTCTTAAACGAGCTTTGGACTCCTGCTATTGCAAAAGCAAAGCAAGAGGTTAAAGATATGCAAGAGATTGTTGATGCAGAAGGTGGCAAATTCAAAATTGCTTCTTGGGACTGGTGGTATTATGCTGAAAAAGTTAAGAAGGCTAAATACGATCTTGAAGAGTCAGAAATTCAACCTTACTTTGAATTAGGAAATGTACGCAATGGTATGTTCCATGTAGCTACAAAACTTTACGGTATTACTTTCGAAAAACGTACTGATTTACCTGTTTACCACAAAGATTGTGAAACATGGGAAGTAAAAGAAGCTGATGGAAAACACCTAGGTGTTGTTTATTTCGACTGGCATCCACGTGCTAGCAAGCGCGGTGGTGCTTGGTGTGGTGGTTTCCAAGATGCAGGTTGGGAGAATGGTAAAAAAGTTGATCCAATAGTTTCTATTGTTTGTAACTTTACTAAACCAACAGGCGACACTCCTGCTCTTCTTACTTGGGACGAGGTTACTACTATGTTCCACGAGTTTGGTCACGGTCTACACGGATTATTTACTACTGGTAAATACTCTCGTACAGCAGGATCTGTTCCAAGAGACTATGTTGAGCTTCCATCGCAAGTAATGGAGAACTTTGCAGCAGAGCCAGAAGTACTTAAAGTATATGCTAAGCATTACAAAACTGGCGAGGTTATCTCTGACGAACTTATTGCTAAAATGCAAAAAGCTGGTACATTTAACCAAGGTTTTGCTACTTCTGAATATTTAGCTGCTTCTATCCTTGATATGTCTTTCGAAACTTTAACAGAAGAGAAAACTCGCGACGTTGTTGCTTTCGAAAAAGAGGCTATGGACAAAATTGGTTTAATTAACGAGATTTGGCCTCGTTACCGTACAACATACTTTAACCATATTTTCAGCAATGGTTACGCTGCTGGTTACTATGTGTACATTTGGGCTGCCGTTCTTGATGCTGATGCTTTTGATGCATTTAAACAATCGGGCGATATCTACAACCAAGAACTTGCTGCTAAATTCCGTAAGCACTGCTTAAGCGAATGTGGTAACGACGAAGGAATGGTTCAATATGTTAAGTTCCGTGGTCAAGAGCCTTCAAAAGAGCCTTTATTAATTCGTAGAGGTCTTAAATAATCTAAGATTTCACGCAAAATATTTGGGCGCTCATTAATTTGAGCGCCTTTTTTTGTAGTATAATTATTTAGGTTTTAATATAGATGCTAGTTATTATTGGCTAATTTATCATCATTCAGAAATAATTGCCTAATCTAATTACAATTTCTTATGAGCTCATATTAAACGTTGTAATTTTAAATAGAATTTACACTCTACTTAAATTAAAAAACAAAAAAAATCCAACGCATATCTACTGAAGACTAATCAATTAAAATACCAACGGTTTAATACTGCTTTATATACTCTTTAAAACAATAATTTTAAGAAAAATCTATCATTTTATTGTCTACTGAATAAAAAAAAGGCAGACAAAAAAGTTCACTTTTAGCAATTTTCGCACTTAAAAAACCCAGTAAAACCGGGCATTTCAGAGGGGGTATAAAACGATACCTATGAAAATAAATTTTCATACCTATGGTTTTTTATTTTCATACCTATGAAATTTTTTTTTCATAGGTATGAAAATTTAGCTCCATAAGGATAAAAAAAAATGAGCTCTACTAAAGAATTTTATTTTCATAAATATTGTCGCTAAAAAGCACTGTAAAAAAATATTATTTTATAGTTTATTATAAAATAAACGTCATATCACATATTCTTTTTTAATTTACATTAATTACCAAAATAAGAGTTAAGTGTTTTTTAATGACTTCAATTATAATAAGCAACTTTGCAATGTATTTACAGAGCCTTTCAATTTAAAGAACAAATAAGACCCCATATTTGTGACGTAGTATAATATAAATATGTATTAAACAATAGGACTATAAATTCTATACCAATGTTCTTACATTTAAATACTCAGGCTCATTCCATTCATCTTTAACATCTTCAATAACACTTTCAATATCACTCCTTAGAACGCTGTCGATATTAACACCATTATTAATGTAACTATATAGCGCATCATAACTAGACTTCTCTATATTACTAAGTGAAAATTCTTGATTACAAAGCTTAAAAATATTGCTTATACCTGCCTTCTCGAGAAACTCAGCCAATTTAGGATTTTTATTACTATCAAATTTAAGCAATGTAGATAGCTTATCTAATTTCCAAAATGTTATATCGCTCCAATCGAGTCCAGTTTCTTTTAGCAGTTTATCTCCTTCAGGTGTATCAGAATGTGTAATAAACAAAAATGTTGAGAAAATAAGTTTATTGTCTACAACTTTTGCTAACAAATAACCAACTTTTACAAAATGAAGCTCTAATGGAAATAATATCTTATTCTTATAAACAAACATATTATCTAGTATAACAGTACCCATCATTAAGGTAAAATTAACAGCTTTATCATCTAGTAAATCAAGCCGTTCTTTAAGCCTAATAATTGCATGAGATTGAATAAATACATCCAAAATTCGCTTTTCACCCTTATAATTATTACCTAACAATGAAAGATCAAAATTCAACCACTCACAATTATTGCCAAACTGTATTCTTGGCATTCTATAAACAGGTCTGGCTTTGCCATCAACCACAACTGAAATCTCACGAGCATGTAGCACTCTAACAAAAGGAATCAACTCAAACTGAGGATCTTTTTTATAAACTGAAGCTACTCTTAAACCAATAAAGTATACTTTGTTTCGAATATTACTCAATGAAAGAGCAACTCTATTAATAGCCAAAGCATAAAATTCAAACGATTTATTAATAAAGGTTTTCTCTGATCCATCAACAATAAATGCTAAACTCAATTGTTCTTTTCTCTCTTTATTTTTTACAGAAGACTCTATAGTACTTATAAAACGACCAAGTAATTGCATTTCATAAGGAGAAATCCAAGTATTAGCAGTATTGTAATACCATGTTTCCATTCGAATAAACTTTTGTAAATTGGTTGAAATAAGCTTAACCTCTTTACTAGAAACATTCTGTCCATTACATACTTCAGGCCTTCTCAGCCGAATTCTGGAATCAAAGAAATACCTATATTCAGACTTATGAATCAAGTCTAAATACGAGCAATCAAATTGTATTTTTACAAATAATTTTCGAAGATCAGATACATACTTATTAAAAGCTTCACCATTATTATAAATAGTCTGTTTTTTAAGTTTTCGTTTTTTATGAGCATTCATAGTCATAAGGTTTAAGGTTAAAAGGGTATTAAATATAATAACCGAACTTTAATCCTCAAAAAACAATCAACTTTTTTTCATCAAGTACTAAAAAGCACAACCAATACCCTTTCTTATTAAATTGTTGCTATTATTTCACTATTATATATAATCAAAAAAAAGGTTGCCAAAACATGACAACCTTTACGTTACTATTTAATCAACTCTTTACAAGAATAACCTACTATCTATCTCACAAAAATCCTTTTCAACACACATCGTAAAATTTATACTCTAAAGAGCGATCGATGTTTTTTACGCCATTATAAAAAAAAGGTTTCAAAAGTTTATTTCTCTATCAACCTCTATTGTCTTAGAAGTTTCGATGTCAATACTTTACAATCAGTCAAATTTCTAAACATCCAATCTTTACGAGTCGAGCGCGATGGGCAAATATCTATTCCTCCACGTCGTGTAAATACACAGGTAACCATAAGATCATCTGGCGTAAGCTTATCATACAGTCGTTTAAAAATCATCTCACAAACCTCTTCGTGAAAATGATTTTCGTTGCGGAAAGAAACTAAATATTTTAGCAATGACTCTTGCGAAACCTCTTTTAAACCCGAATAGCGAATAAATACAGTTCCCCAATCGGGCTGATGAGTAATTTTGCAGTTACTACGTAATACATTCGACATTAATAAATGTTCGCTACTCTCCTCTTTCTTCAATATTTCAAGTAACTCTGGAGACTCTTCAAAAGCATCAAAAATTATATTATCAATATTATTCTGATTTTCTATTACCTGAAAATTATGATATTCAATATCAGTAGAGTCATCAGATATAAATATTTCGATATTAACATCTCCACCAACAGTTTTAGTTAAATCGGCAACTATAGTACTTTTTATAATATCAATACCTTCTTTAGCAGAATTTCCGAGGCGAGTCATATTAAACGAGTTTAAATATAACTTTAGCGACTTACTTTCAACCAAATTTGGAGTATTACAATTGTAAGTAATTTTAGCAACACCAGCCACAGGAAGGCCATTATTTGTTAAGAAGCTTAATTCAAAGGCGTGCCAAGTATCTATACCTATAAAAATATCGGCAGGCGAACTAATATTATAAATATCTCTATTTGGCTTACGAGGAACTGCCACTAGTATTGTAGGATCGTATTTTTCGGGATGCGAAATACGTTGACCCAAAACTTTTCCTTCTATTTTTTTTATATCGTCGGTATGCATAATTTATTTCTAATATTTAGAGTACAAAGAAACGAATTTTATTTTTTATCATATTGTGTTTGTGTATTGCATCAACTATATGATAAAAACAAAAACCGCCGAAAAAATTAATTTCGGCGGTTTTTGTTTTTTATAAAAGTCTCTGATTAACTGCTGAAGTTTCCTGCATCAACTCTACCATGACATTTTTTATATTTTTTACCGCTTCCACAAGGACAATCGGCATTACGATCAATTTTTTGCTCGGTGCGTACAGGCTGAGGTTTTGGCTTATCATCCTGTCCGGGACGTTGCTGAGGACCATCAGTACGACTAGTTTTGTAACGACTCATATCTGTTCGACGCTGCTCGGCTTGCTGTACACTATCATTTTCTTGCAAAGGAATAAACCCTTTAAGTAATAAAGAAACAACTGCACGATTAATCTTATCAAGCATAGCTCTAAACAGATTAAACGACTCGAACTTATAAATCAATAATGGATCTTTTTGCTCATAAGAGGCGTTCTGTACCGACTGCTTAAGGTCGTCCAATTCGCGAAGATGCTCTTTCCACATATCGTCGATAGTAGCTAAAACAGCTGTTTTCTTATATGCTTTTACAATCTCTTGACCATCGGTTTCGTATGCCTTTTTAAGATTAGTAATCACACGATAAACTTTTTGTCCATCTGAAACAGGAACAACAATATTCTCGTACTGACCACTTTGATTTTCGTAGACACCCTTAATCACTGGCATTGCCTTTTGAGCAATATCGTTTGCTCTACGAAGATATGTCTCTTCTATTTGAGCATACAATTTTTGAGTAAGTATAGACTCATCTTCTTTCAAGAACTCATTTTCAGAAAAAGGAGCCTCTATTGAGAACAGACGTAAAAGCTCAAGGTTAAAGTCGGCATAGTCCATATTCCCATGATACTCTTCCATAACACTTTCGCTAAGGTCTTGCATCATATTAACAATATCAACGTCAACACGCTCACCATAAAGTGCATTTCTACGTTT
>Ga0193965_1000527_pt1 | contig 11887 bp, 10 predicted proteins | sample FB_8_MG_FD_140330 | JGI IMG/M metagenome (GOLD analysis project Ga0193965, IMG submission 140330) | Microbial mat bacterial communities from the Broadkill River, Lewes, Delaware, United States - FB_8_MG | ecosystem: Environmental > Aquatic > Freshwater > River > Microbial mats | place: USA... | reverse complement strand
TCAAGATGAAAAGATCATGGTTGTTGTAAATACAAAAGATATATTTGAGAAAGATTTTTTACAAAATCTACAAAAGTTGCACACCACATTACAAAACGATGTACCACATCTCAATGATATAACTTCACTCCTCAATGCTAGAAATACAAGAGGTGAGGGGGAGAGACTTATAGTAGAAGACCTATTCGAAAACTTCCCTAAAGATGAATCAAGTTTAGCTAAAATAAAGAGCATAGCACTAAAATCTGAGATGTATAAAAATTTGCTTTTTGATGAAACAATGAGCTATACCACTATTATCTTAGAACCAAATGCCTATGAGGGTAATAATAATGCAGACGCACTAGATGGTTTTTTGGAAGAGGAGAGTGATGTTGAAGTTGAGTTCTTAACCGATCCATCTAAAAGCGAGATGGTTAGAAAAGTTGATGCCATTGCAAAAGAGTTCTCTAAAGAGAATTTTGAAGTTTTTATAGCAGGTTCACTAGCTGTAAATGATTACAACAAACAATCGGTACAGAAAGATATGCAAAAGTTTGTAAAACTTGTGCTTCTAATGATGATGCTTTTTCTCTTTATAGTATTTCGTAGAATCAGTGCAGTTATTTTGCCAATCTTTATAGTTGTGATTTCACTTTTAACTACTATAGGATCAATGGCTTTAGTTGGAACACCTATAACTATTCCAACACAAATTTTACCATCGTTTTTACTTGCGGTTGGTATTGGTGCAGTAGTACATTTACTTGCAATGTTTTTTAAACACCTCAATGCAAATAAAGATAAACATAAGGCTATAAGCTACTCACTTGGACATTCTGGTCTTGCTATTATAATGACTTCACTTACAACAGCAGCTGGTCTTTTATCTTTTTCAACGGCGTCAATAGCCCCTATTGCCGATTTGGGTATTTTTGCAGCTGTAGGGATTATGGTAGCTCTTATAAATACACTTATTCTTTTACCTGCACTTTTAGCGATTTTACCTATAAAACCAGCCAAAGAGAAACAGATAGAAAAATCTATGAGAATGGATACTTTTTTAAAGGCTATAGCAGACTTCAGTGTAAAAAATGCAAAAGCTATTGTTGTTGTAAGTGGATTTATCACTATTATATGGATATATTTCGCTTCAAGTATAGAGTTTAAACATGACCCTCTTTCTTGGCAACCAGATAATTCACCGATTAAAATTGCTACACAGAGAGTTGACAATGCCTTAAAAGGTTCTGTAACTATGGAAGTTATAATAGACACAAAAAAAGAGAACGGTTTATATAACTCTGAGCTTTTAAAATCTCTTGACGCCATTAGAGAAAAGGCTGAGGCGATTGAGAATGAGGACTACTTTGTTGGCAAAGGGTGGAGTGTAGCTGAGGTTTTAAAAGAGATTCATAGAGCACTACATAATAACAATCAAGAGTATTATAAGATCACTACAAATGATGCACTGATACCTCAAGAGTTTTTACTTTTTGAAAACAGTGGAAGTGATGATTTGGAAGATTTAGTAGATGCTTCATTTTCAAAAGCGCGTATCACTTTTAAACTTCCTTGGATGGAAGCAGGGGAGTATACAGCTCTTGGAGATGAGTTAGAGCATTTAATAAAAAATGAGTTAGGTGACGGTATCGAGGTTACGATAACAGGGATGGTACCACTTTTTCAACGTACACTTCAAGCTGCTATGAATTCAATGGCTATCTCATATGTTATCGCTTTTGTTTTAATCGCTATAATGATGGTGATTTTACTTGGAAGTTTTAAAATTGGACTTGTAAGTATGATACCAAATGTTTTACCAGTAGTACTTACTTTAGGATTCATGGCTATGGTAAATATGCCTCTAGATATGTTTACAATGCTTGTAGGTGCTATAGTGATAGGTCTTAGTGTTGATGATACTGTACACTTTTTTCATAATTTTGCAAAGTACCATCATAGAGGGCTTAGTACGAAAGAGGCAGTTGAAGAGACGATGATAGGTACAGGTCGTGCACTTGTCGCAACTACTATCGTTCTCTCATTAGGTTTTTATATTTACATGTTTGCATCACTTAGCAATCTCATAAATTTTGGTATATTAGCAGGTGGAGCTATCTCAATTGCTCTTATCTCTAACATAATTTTAGGTCCAGCACTTCTTACACTTATAACAAAGGATAAAAAATGATAATAAAATCACTATTTATAGCGAGTTTAACACTCACTTCACTTCTAGCGCTTACAGGTCAAGAGATAGCTCAAAAAGCTCATGATAGAGATGATGGTGATAATTCAACGGCTCAGATGCAGATGATACTGACTGATAAAAATGGAAAAAATAGACTCAGAGAGTTAAAAACTTTTACAAAAGACAAAGGTGAAGACACACTGAAGATGATGTTTTTTTTAAGCCCTGCTGATGTTAAAAATACCGCCTTTTTAACTTATGACTATGAAGATTCAAATAAAGATGATGATCAATGGTTATATTTGCCGGAACTTCAAAAGGTTAAAAGAATTGCATCAAGCGATAAAAGTTCATCTTTTATGGGAAGTGACTTCACATATTCAGACATGACATCAAGAAATGTTAATGATTACACTTATGAGATTATGAAAGAGACAAAAGTGGGTGGCCATAAAGCGTGGCAGATACTTGTGACTCCAAAGACTCAAAAAACTATTGATGAGACACGGTACACAAAATCAATTGTGTTTATTCGTCAAGATAACTTTGTTGTAGTTCAAGCACTTAATTATGTAAAAGCTGGAAATAAACTCAAATATATGATGATAAAAGGTTTAGAACTTATAGATGGCGTCTGGACTACTACAGAGATACAGATGGTAACTAAAAAGGGGAAAAAAACGCTTCATAAAACAACACTCAAATTTTCAGATATTAAATACAATCAAGATTTAGATGAGTCTATGTTTGCTACTCGTACACTTAAAAAAGGTATCTAGCAAGAATGATAAAAAGTACATTTAGTCTATCTTTGATTTTCTCTTTATCCCTGTGTGCAAATTTGCAAGCAGAAGACTCTTTTGCTGATGATTTAAGTGGATTTGATATACAAGAGGTACAAGATGAAAGTTCAGATGATTTAGCAGGTTTTGAGGAGAATGAAGATTTAGCTGGATTTGATGATGCACACTTCGAAGATATAGATATTAGTGCAGATATAGATGAGCCCAGTGATCTCTCTGTAGGTGGAAATCTCGCCTTTAAAACATCCTATGGCTATCATAATCATAGTGTGGATGGCGTCAATTATCAAGGTTTTAATCAAGCACAAAGTGCTCTTTATCTGCAGTTGGATTATGCACTTTATGAAAGTTGGAAATTAAGAGTAAGTGGAGATGCTTTTTATGACGCCATTTATGATATTCACTCAGACAATAAATATAATGATGATGTGCTAGATACTTACCAAACACAACTAAGGCTTGATGATACTTATCTGCAAGGGAGTATTACAAATTCACTTGATTTAAAGATTGGTCGACAGATTGTTGTCTGGGGAAAATCAGATAGTATTCGAGTTACGGATGTGATTAATCCTCTTGATAACCGACTCCCTGGTTTAACAGATATAGAAGACCTGCGTTTGAGTGTTGGGATGCTTAAGTTAGATTATTACACAGGTGCATGGAACGTCTCAGTTATGGCAATTTTAGAGAGTAGAATTATGCTCGAAGCTGCACCAAGAGGTGAATTTTTTCCTGTGGATGAGGTGTTTCCTTCAGGCGCTCCAAACCCATTTATAGACCTAGAAACACCTAAGAGCTCACTTGATAATATGCAGTATGCTTTTGCTTTAAATGGTGTTTTTTCTGGCTGGGATTTATCGTTTTATGCTGCTGATGTTTTAGACCAAAAATGGCATCTCAATCAAGAGAAAAGAACCAGAGAGGTCTCAAAAGTAAAGATGTTAGGTTCTGCTGTAAATATCGCAAGTGGTTCTTGGCTTTTTAAAAGTGAAGTAGCTTATCTTAATGGCGTCAGATATAATTCGACAACTGATGCTAAAAACCGTTTAGATATTTTACTCGGACTTGATTATATGGGAATAAGTGATACTGTCTTATCTCTTGAAATTGCAAATAGACATATATTTGATTATGAGAAACAGATGTCTCAAAATGTAGTAATTCCTGATTATGTTGATGAGAATGAGCTTCAAACTGCCATACGGGCAACTCGCTCATTTATGAACGATACATTAAATGCAAGTGCACTTGTGAGTATGTTTGGTACATCTTGGGAATATGGCGGATTTACACGTATTTGGTTAGAGTATGATATTATGGATGCACTCAGTAGTAATGTTGGAGTGGTTGATTATATTGGCGGAGAGAGACCTTTTATGGACGCCATTAAAAATAATGATAGAGTTTTTGCAGATATAACATACAGTTTTTAGTCTCTTTAGATAAACTTGCACTTATGAAACAATATATAAGCCTTTTACAAAAAGAACCAATACTAAGACGCCTCTCAATCATTCAACTTATAGCATATTTTGGTGCTTGGTTTAGCAATGTAGCTATCTATACACTGCTCTTAGATATGAGTGTATCTCCTGAAGTTGTAGCTTTTGTAGCTATGCTTCATTTTTTAGCAGGTGTAATTCAAGCTCCTTTTTCTGGCTCAATTATCGATAAAGTAAAACCAAAAAATTTAATGCTCTTTCTTATAATGATTGAGATATTAGCTACATTTTTTCTAGTATTTATCAACAGTATTACTGATCTTTGGCTTTTATATACACTCATTTTTTTAAAAATGGCAGCAGCTTCATTTTATTTTACAACAGAGATGTCACTTCTACCTAAAATTCTCGATGGAGATAAACTACAAAAAGCAAATGAACTCCACTCTATTATTTGGTCATTCTCTTACACTTTAGGGATGGCAATTAGTGGATTTGTTGTGTATCTTCTTGGTGTAAAAATAGCCTTTATTTTGGATGCCTGTATGTTTGTAGCGGGCTTTTTTATGTTACTTAATTTAAAAATGGAAATTGAGCATATAAAAACGGATGAGAACCTTTTAGAGATGATGAGTGATACTTTTAGATATTTAAAGCAAACACCTCAGGCACTCCATTTGATGCTTATTCATGCTTTTGTTGGTCTTACTGCTTTTGATGCGCTTGTAGCACTTATGGTAGACAAGTATTATGCCTCTGTAATTGCAACCTCTTTAGCTCTTGGACTTATGCATGCTTCAAGGGCAGTTGGTTTAGTGATAGGGCCTATAGTTCTTGGAAAGTGGATAAACAATAAAAGAGTGATACAACTTTTTATGTTTCAAGCTTTGAGTGTTTGGTTATGGGCATATCTGATGCATAATTTTTATCTCTCTTTAATCGCTAGCGTATTGGTTGGTTTTTTTACAACTACACTTTGGTCATATACATATACACTTTTACAAAAAAATATAGATAAAAAGTACTACGGTAGAATCGTCGCATACAACGATATGCTCTTCTTATCTACAGCTACACTTACTTCATTTATGATAGGATTTTTAGCAAGCAGTGAATATTCTTTAGAAAGTATAACAATGTTTATTGGAGCTGGTTTTATAGTGGGTGGAATCTATTTTGCATGGGTATTAAAAAGTCAAAAAATAAGAGAGATAGAGTAATGAGCTTTGCTTTAATCGGTGGTGTATTTTTAAACCTTGGGGCTTATTTGACGTTTAAGGGCAAAATTTATGAAGCAGTAATTGTGTATATGTTTGCTGATTTATGCTGGATAGTTATGGCTTGGGAGAGAGATGACTTTTGGGGAATGCTATCAATAATATTTGGAGTAACATTTGGTTTTTTAGCATTCTTAAAAATGCAAAAAGGGGAATTGAGAAAGGATTTAAATAATTCTACTTCTCATAAATAATAAGATTTATTTTTTCTTGAGCTGCAATAATATTCTCTTGCACAGTTTCAAGATTTTGTGATTGAATCACTTGTGTTTCTAAAATTCTATTAGCCATCTCACCAATCTCATCACCCATAACTAAAATTTTATCAGCCATAAGACCAATATTCTCAGCCATCTCTAAAATGTCTTGTGAAAGTGATAAGGTTGTGTGTATATACTCAGAATTGACAGTATTGCCCGCTTTTGTTAAAGAGTCTGAGAGTTTGAGAATATACTTTGAAGTTTGTACCAAGCTCGATGATAGATCTTTAGAGTCATTAAATATAACAGATAATTGAACTAAGTCAGTTTGTGTGGGAATTGCTGCACATGCTAACTCTTGAGCATTTTGTACTGTTTGTTCAGTTGAATTTAGTGCAGTGGGCTCTTGTGTACCATCACAAGCAGTGAAAAACATTGCAATTGTAAAAAAAGAAACCGTTTTAAGTAAAGATGCTATTTTCATATTTTTGAGATTACTGAGCGAGTAATTTTTTCAAGTTCTCTTGCGCTTCTAAAATATTTGCTTGTGTTAGTGCAACATTTTCATTTTGAATGAGTTGTGTTTCTATGATTCTATCTGCCATTTCACCAATTTTATCAGCCATATCTAAAATTCTATCTGCCATTTCACCAATTTTATCAGCCATAGCTAATATATCTTGTGAGAGTGAGAGCATAGCTTCCACGTATTGAGTGTTGACATTTGGTCCTGCTGAGAGAAGTGATTTAGATAATGATAAAAGGTCTTCGGAATTTTTGAGAAGACTATCTGAAAGATTTGTTGAGTCATTTAAAACATTTGAAGCACCAATGAGTTCAGGTACACTTGTGATATTTTCTAGGTTTAAAGCATCATCTGGAAGTGTAAGACATGTTTCAGAAATCGCTGAACTGGTTACAACTGTAAACATAAGTGTAACTAGACTTAGTTTTTTAAATGTTAACGACATTAAAAATAAACCTCTTCAATAAAAATATAATTTGTGATTATAATAAAAAATCACTTAAGATAATATTTGAATCTTGATGGATTATTTAATATCATTTAGATATCATACGAAAAAATTAGATATGAAAGTTTTTATAGTATGAAAAATATGATTTATAAGTCAAGTGAGGGGGATTTAGACCTCTCAAAAGTTACACGTCTTTATCCTGCTGCAGTTGTTGATATGTATGGTGAAATTGCAGAGATGAGTTTAGAATGGATAGAGATGAATGAGGGGAAAGTAAAGCTTGTCCATTATGTACTTGTATTTGACTTTACACCATTAAATGAAGATGTAAAAGAGAGAACTACTCTTGTGTTTGAAACAAAAGAGGAACTTTTAAAAGAGATGAGTGAGGTAGCACAATTTTTTCAAGATTAATCTCACAAGATACTAAAAAAGTCTTCGCTTTAGCACTCCCCGCTGCCTTAAAACACCTCGTAGATATACTTCAAATTTTGATAGATATGATAATGGTTGGGATGGTGAGTGTATATGCACTTGCAGCTGTTGGTATGAGTATGCAGTTTATGATGGTTATTAATGTTTTAATGACTCTGTATGTGGTTGGTGGTAATGCGCTCATTTCACGTTTTATTGGGCAAGGGCGAAAGAAAAGAGCATCTTCTCTTTTATATTCTTTAGGTATATTTGCAACATTTTTAGCCTTGTTAGTAAGTGTGAGTGTGTATCTCTCAGCTGAATCTATCTATGCGATGATGGGTGCAGAGCCTCAGGTGATAGAGGAGGGTGCACGTTATTTTAAGATTTTGGCACTTGGTTTTGTGGTGATATTTATAGATACCCTCCTTTACAATGCTCTCTCAGCGGCAGGAGATACAAAAAGCTCTTTGTATATAAAACTCGCCTCTGCAGCACTCAATGCTTTTTTAAACTATGTTTTAATTTTTGGTCATTTTGGCTTTGACGCCATGGGTATTGAAGGTGCTGCGATTGCAACGGTAGTTGCATATATTTTTAATGTCATAGCTTATCTTCTCCTTTTAAGAGTAAATAGCTCAAAACTCAATTTTATCCCTATAATTAGAGTTCAAGATTTAAAAAGAACATGGAGTGTTGGCTGGTCAGCTGCACTTGAGAGAGGGATATCTAGCCTTTCATTTTTAGTTTTTGTTGGGATTATTACAGCTTATGGAACAGCAGAGCTTGCTGGGTATCAGGTAGGTCTGAGAATAGAGGGTATAGCCTTTATGCCTGGATTTGGTTTTGCAATTGCAGCGATGGCCTTAGTGGGACAAAACTTGGGTGCTAATAATAAAGAAAAAGCCTACGCTATGGGGATAATAAGTGGACGAATCGCGTATGTGTTTATGGGAAGTGTTGGTTTAGTTCTTATCCTTTTTCCTGAATTTTTAGTAGGTTTTTTTACAAAAGATGAGGCTACCATTGCAGTGGCGTCTTACTATCTTATATTTGTAGGTTTGGCTCAAATTCCTTTAGCTATAAACTTTGTTTACTCTGCTGCGCTAAGAGGTGCTGGGGCTACAAAAGTAACTCTGAAAATAAATGTAGCCTCTTTATGGCTGCTAAGAGTTATTCCCTCTTATATAGCGTATAAAATGGGTTATGGGATAGTTGCTATATTTGTTATTATGAATGTTGAGACCCTTATAAAAGGGATAATCTATTACTATATCTATCAAAAAAAAGTTTGGTTAGATACGAAGATATAAATCTTCATTAACTCTTCATTAATCTTCTTTAAACTTACATCATCAAATACTTTGGAGGAGTTAAAGATGTTTAAAGTTTTACTTTCATTTTTACTAGTTTTTTTCTTTGTTGCTTGTAATACTACAGGTGATACGAGTTCAGATGATGATCATGATGATTCATCGTATGTTGAAGAGAATGATCATGATGATTCACATGATGACGATGATGAAGATTCTCAAGACACAACTACACCTGTAGTGAATGCATCCTCTTCATACACGCTTCTCGCTTGGAACGATTTGGGTATGCACTGTTTTGATGGAAGTGACTTTTCGGTTTTTTCAATTCTTCCACCATATAACAATCTAAACGCGCATCTTATACTCAAAGATGGCACTTTAAACAAACATGTAACTAATGGCGTCACACTAACATATGAGTCTTTAAGTTATGAGGGGAGTATTAACACCTCAAGTGCAGATAAAACAAACTTTTGGGATTATCTACCTTCACTTTTTCCAGGTGCTACAAGTACAGCAAATGTTGGACTTACAGGAAATAAAACACCCTCTACAACTCCGCAGGCTATGAAGTATAACCAGACTCACTCGTGGTGGGAAGCTGATGGTATCCCGATTGTAAACCGTGATGACAGGGATGTTACAAACTATTACCCAATGGTAAGGGTAAAAGCGCAAAACTCATCAGGTGAAATTTTAGCTACTGCTGATGTAGTACTTCCTGTTAGTGATGAGATGGATTGTGCAAAATGTCACGCAAGTACAGTAAGCTCTAGTGCTGCAAAGCCGAGTGCAGGGTGGGAGAACAGTAGTGATGCTTTACAAGATTATAAGTACAATATTTTAAAACTCCATGATGAGGAGCACTCATTATCTCAAACAACACTTGATGCTCTTAAGGCTAAAGGGTATAACTATCAGGCAAGTTTGTATGATACTGCAAAATCTGGTACACCTATTCTTTGTGCCTCGTGCCACAGCTCAAACGCACTTGGAACTTCAAGTATTGGTAGCATTCCCCCACTTACAACGGCACTCCATTCAAAACATGCAAGAGTAACAGATCCAAGCAATAATATGACCTTAGATGATTCAAATAACCGTTCAGCTTGTTATAGCTGTCACCCTGGAGCAGAGACTGAGTGTTTACGTGGGGCTATGGGAAATGCGAAAGATAGCAATGGCGCAAGCACTATGCAGTGTCAATCGTGTCATGGAACCATGAGCGAGGTAGGAAACTCAGCTAGAGATGGATGGATGGACGAGCCAAATTGTCAAGTGTGTCACCAAAACTCTGAGCGCCATACCTCTGCACTTGTAAATGGAAGCCTAAGAGATGTGCTTGATGATAGATTCGCAACACAGCCAAATACACCAAGTGCAGGTGTGAGTTTATATAGATACAGCACTGGTCATGGAGATTTACAATGCTCATCTTGTCATGGCTCAACACACGCCATTTTTCCATCAGGTCATGCTGCTGATAACATTATAAGCCAGCAAATACAAGGGCATAGTGGAACAATCGCAGAGTGTACCTCTTGTCATACTACAGTTCCAAGAACAACAACTGGCGGTCCACACGGTATGCACTCAGTAGGGCAGTCTTGGGTAGAGGATCATGAAGATGTAGCCGAAGATAATCCATCACAGTGTAAGTCATGTCATGGAAGTGATTACAGAGGTTCAGTGCTTTCTAAAACTTTTAGTGCAAGAACTTTTGATGCAGACCATAAAACACAAACATATACAGCAGGGCAAGAGGTGACTTGTTATGATTGTCATAATGGACCAGACGGAGATGATTAAAACATCTCTCTAGTTTTAGTATGCACCTCAAGGGCATTTCTTCCCTTTACTCAGGGCACATTCCCATCGGAACGATGGGAACGAGGTGGTTTATTAACTTAAATGATTACTTACAGTAGTAGGTATAGTGTCTCCGCTTGCTTGCATACTCAAAGCTTCTGGGTATAAGTCATAATGTTCTCTTAAAACATTTGCTAATCTCTCTTTTGTAGGTATATCTATGACGCCATTATCATCTATGACATCTATAAGCTTTGTTAAAAGTGCGTCTTGTGGAGTTTGCATCTTTTGTACCCACGAGTTTAGTAAAGGTTTATTTACATAACTAGGTAAAGAACCCATGATCCCTATGTCGTTTTGAGAGTGAACTAAAACTCCTGCGGTAGTTCCACGGTCAAGGGTTAGCACTTGAAAAAGATAGAGTGTGTGATAATCTAGCTGCTCTTGTCTTTGAGAGTCTAAAACAGTAGTTCTACTCTTAATGGCGTCAGTGAGAATATCTATGTAAGTATCTATGACGCTATTGCCAAAACTCTCGGCAAAGGCAAAGTCTTTATCTCTTGAACCAGTGTTGTAGTTTTCAAGATAAAAATGAGAAACGCCACGGGTTCTCTCAAGGGTAGGAATATGAAAATATTTATCACCCTGTTTGACTCCCTCTTCAAAGTTTTCTTTTGCTAAATCTTTTAAGGCTCTCTCAAACCTTGTTTTGTCCTCTTCGTTATAGATACTAGGATTCAAATCAGCCATTATTCGCCAGTAGGAATTTCCGTCTCTTAATTCTGTATAACTTATGTGAATATGAATAGAGGGAAGATTAGGATTTTTAGGGTGGATAATCGTAGAGATTGCAGTTGCTGATTTAAGGTTTTTTTGCTCCATCTCTTCATAATGGACTTGCGATACATTTACACTTCCTGTGTTAAAAAGTGTAAAGTCTCTGGATTCAAAACGGTTTCCACCTCCATGCAAGCCATTATCTCTAAGCCAAGAGATCTCTTCGTAAGCTTTGTTTTGTCCAAACTCTTCTGAGAGTGCATTGAGTTTTGTGACAAACCTTCGTTGTAAATGACCTACAATGTAGAGAGCTTTTATGGCGTCATGAGATTTTGCTAAGATGATATCCATTAAGTTTCCTGTTGTGTTTTTCGAATTTTAGCAAGAATTTGATAAACTTCGCTTATGAATAAAACAGACTACTTAGACGCCATTGAAAAATTGAACCTTTATGCGAAACATTATTATGTTTTAGATGATCCAATAACTACCGATGAGGTGTATGATAAGCTTTATCACGAGGTAGTTGAGTATGAAGAGCAAAATCCCAAAGATATTTTAGAAAACTCCCCTACACAAAGAGTAGGGGATGTGATAAGTGAGGGTTTTACAAAAGAGAAGCACCTCTCACGCATGTGGTCACTCGAGGATGTTTTTGACTCAGAGGGCTTAGAGAAGTGGCTTACAAAAACCTAT